>Ga0209794_1000075_pt1 | contig 256244 bp, 210 predicted proteins | sample EBPBio232013_DNA_FD_185869 | JGI IMG/M metagenome (GOLD analysis project Ga0209794, IMG submission 185869) | Wastewater treatment Type I Accumulibacter community from EBPR Bioreactor in Madison, WI, USA - Reactor 1_5/23/2013_ DNA (SPAdes)... | ecosystem: Engineered > Bioreactor > EBPR >...
CAGAGGTGTTCCAGCCCTTCTCCGTCCTTCTTCATTCCGCCTTCGCTCAGGAGATCCTTCGATCTTCCTGCTCAAAGTACGCGCGATATTCAAAGCCCTTCAATCCCGTTTAGGGGCGGACGTAACAGGGGTTCTCGGCGACGACGGACTGCGGGCCCAGCCGGCCGCCGTCGCGCTTCATCCCCCTGGGAAAGGCGGTGAGCACCGGCTGGGTCGACTCGGGCCAGTCCATCGTTCGACCGACGACCGTAGCCAGCTTGTTGTCGTTCCACAGGATTCGCGTACAGGCCTGCGCCGCCGGGATCGGCGCCACCATCATGGACGCGCAGAGGATTGCATTCAGTACGGCGTGTGAGCGGATGTTTGCTCTCATTCACTGACTCCTTTGGGTTGTGTGGCGCGCCTGGCGGAAGAACTGGACCGGAAAGGGCTTCCTGATCCGGTGATCTCTCCTGCAGGCGGGACACCTTCATGGTTTCAAGGCATCGACACTTGGCACGTCGGCGACTTCCCGCAGCCTACACCAGGATCTCTTCCTGGGCATCGCTGATGGTGGGGGCCAGACAGAGTGGGCGGCGCAGAGGGTGGTTCTTCGGCGCGATCTGAGCCGGATACGGCGCCCCGGCCAACGCCGGGTTGGTGTAACGCCTGCGCTGCTTATGACAGGTCGGCCGGGTCTACCTCGGATACTGGTGATAGACCAGTGTCGCCAGGCGCAGCATGTCTTCGCGCCCGGTGGTGCCCGATAGCGCGTAGCCGAAGCGGCCGTCGGCCCAGTAGAAGACGTCGATGCCGTCTTCGCGCGCGTAGCGGAAAAGCGTGTCGCCGCCGTTCGGCGCAGCGGGGCGAACGTAGAGTGTGAGGCGATTGTGTGCGGCGTTCTCGTACATGAACTGCGCTACTTCTCCTTTGTCGCCGGGCAGCAGGCGGCCGCCGACGAGACGGTAGCCGACTTCGTCCAGCTTCGGCGGCTTGAGTTCCGCGCCGAGCCGCTTGGACAGCCAGCCGACGAGATGAGCCTCCTGATCCGCTCCCACCTCTACCGGATGACGCATTTCGGGGACGAATACCGCGTGCGCCACCGCGGCCTGTCGCGGCAGGGAGACCGTGGCCGATGGCGGCTGTGGATCTCGGGTGGTTTCACCACGCAGGACATAGCCGGTAACGGCGCCGAGCATCAACCAGGCAAGGGCGGCGAGCTTGCGGAGATCGCGCCAGCGCGAGGCATTGGCGGCAGGCAGGACGCGGGCGGGAATCGGCTCGTCGAGAACGCGATCGTAAGTGCGGTGCAGGTGGGCCGAGAGCGCACGCCAATCCTCGACCTGTTGCCGGTGCTCGGGATGCGCGGCCAGCCAGGCCTCGACCTGCGCCAGCCGGGTCGGGGCAAGCTGGCCATCGGCGAAGGCGTGCAGGTCGTCTTCGGAAATCGGCGCACTCATGGCTTGACCACTCGCAAGGGCGCTGTGAACTCGTCGGCAAGCACGGCCCGGAGCCGGCCACGAGCGCGTGACAGGCGCGACATCACGGTGCCCGGCGGAACACCCAGCGCCAGCGCGACATCGGCGTAGCTCAGATCCTCCAGACCGACCAGCAGCAGGACTTCGCGCTGCTCCAGGGGCAGCTGCATCAGCGCGTGCTGCAGATCGCGCAGTTCCAGTGCATCGGCCTGATCGGCCCGTTGCACCGGCACGGGAAGGTCACTGTCGGCGCAAAAGGCGACGCGACCATCGCGGCGACGGCCATCGACGTGGAGGTTGTGCATGATCGAAAACAGCCACGGGCGCAAGTCGCGCTCGCGATGCCAGAAGCGCCACTTGTCGAGCGCACGTTCCAGCGTGTCCTGCACCAGATCGTCGGCGCTATCGCCATGCCCCGTCAGCGCCCGCGCGTAACGGCGCAGACGGGGAATTTCGGCAACGATGGCGTCGCGGCTGCTCACCGCCGAGCGTTACGGCTTCGCGACGTGCCAGACGCCGTTGAAGCCGTCACCGGTCTTGTCGCCGACCTTCTGGTCCTTGGACCAGAAGTAGAGCGGCTTGCCCTTGCTTGCCCACTGCTTGGCGCCGTCGTCGCGCGTGATGATGCTGTAGTCACCGCCGGCGGTATCGCCGGTGGCAGCGGCAAGTGGTGGCCAGTTGGTGGCGCAGGGGCCGTTGCAGACGCTCTTGCCACTACCCGCTGCATCCTTGTCGAAGGTGTAGAGGGTCATGCCGTTGGCGCCGACCAGCACGCCGTCGGCGACCTTGACCGGGGCGTCGGCGGCCCAGGCCGCGGTGGTCAGGGCGATCAGGGAAAAAGCAGCGGCAACTTGTCTGATTTTCATGGCGTTCTCCGTTGAGGGTTGAGGGTGCTACAGGGGATATACGGATGAGCCGTCGGGTTTATTCCACGAGCCGGATCAGACGTTGAACCAGAAGATCAGAGGCAATGTATGGATCTTCAACGTCTTTACTTTCTGTACTCGGAAACCGTGCTCCGATTTGTACTGGTTTGAGATCGGGCTGAGTACGGCGACTACATCAGGCGGTTGAACTGGCCGATCCGCCCGGCGCCTTGAGTACGGACTCAGGCGTGGACGGTGCCAGTCCCAAGCGGCAGCGTCCAGCCTTCGAAGTGGTGTGGGACGCCTATCAAAGAGGCTTCAGATCATAGCTCGTGCTGCGCCCACCGGCCGCGGTTCTCTGCAAGATCCCCCGCTCGACCAGATCGTTGATGTCTCGCAGCGCGGTGTCCGACGAGCAGTTGGCCAGCGCCGCCCATTTGCTGGTGGTGAGCTTGCCTTGAAAGCCATCCAGCAGGCGGTTCAGCACCTTGACCTGACGTTCATTCAACGTGGCACCCTGCAGCCCCTGCCAGAACCGCGCCTTGAACAGGACGGCGTCCAGTACGCCATGCGCTTGGCCCAGCGCCTGACTGAGCATGTCGAGGAACCAACGCAGCCATTCCGTCACATCCATCGAGCCTTTTTGCGTGCGCTCCAGGATGTCGTAATAGGCTTTGCGCTCGCGCTGGATTTGCGCGGACAGGCTGTAGAAGCGCTGAGGGCTGCCGTCGGTACGCGCCAGCAGCAGGTCACCCACAGCACGTGCGATGCGGCCGTTCCCATCATCGAAGGGGTGCAGAGTCACGAACCATAGGTGTCCGAGCCCTGCGCGGATCAGTGCCGGATCGCTGGGGGCAGGGTCATTCAGCCAGCGCAGGAATACGCTCAGCTCCGTCGTCAGGCGATCAGCCGGTGGCGCCTCGAAGTGCACCCGCTGGCGATTCATCGGACCGGAAACCACCTGCATGGGGCCAAGGGCATCGTTTCGCCACGCCCCCGTGGTGATCTTGGTGAGGCCAGAGTAGCCCGTGGGAAACAGCGCCGCATGCCAAGCGAAGAGACGGTTTGGCGTGAGTGGCGCCCCGTGCCGAATAGTGGCGTCCAGCACCATCTCCACCACACCCTCGACGTGCCGGTCGACTGGTGCCAGCGAGCCGATGTCCACCCCCAATCGACGGGCGATGGACGAGCGCACGGAGGCCACATTCAGGTGCTCGCCCTCGATCTCGCTGGTCTTGAGGACATCGTCGGTCAGGGCGGCCAAGCTGGCCTCGTCGCGCAGACCCAAGCCCACGTCGGCGAGCCGACCCAGCAGCAGCCCTTGGGCGCGGCTGACCTGGGCCATGGGCTCAGCCAATGCTGACAGGTCGTAGCGCCAGTGAGGCCAGTCAGGTGCCTGCCAGGCGTAGAGGTAATCGCTGCTATTCATGCGGTGATTGTGGGCCGCATTCGCCGCGCCGGCAAGTTATTTGCCGTATTTGGTGCGGTGAATGTGAGCGCATTCGCCGCGAGAGTGGTCTGTCCGAGATATGGCGCCGTGTCCGTGCCTGCAATCAAACGCGACCGTCATCGAGATGTCTGGGGCTGCCGACGGCCTTCAGCCCCGTTTGGTAGCGATCATCCACCCTTTGGCAGAACTCACCCAGCGAAAGCTCCAGTGCGCCGGCCAGACGATGGAGCGCGCTGATCGCGGGTTACTTGCGTGTGCTCTCGATCAGGGTGATGTACGGACGATCCAGCTCACCTCTGTCTTCAGACGTTGAACAGAAAATTCAGCACATCGCCGTCCTTGACGACGTAGTCCTTGCCCTCGGCGCGCATCTTGCCGGCTTCCTTGGCTCCCTGTTCGCCCTTGCAGGCGAGGAAGTCGGCGAGGGCAATCGTCTGCGCGCGGATGAAGCCCCTCTCGAAGTCGGTATGGATGACGCCGGCGGCCTGCGGGGCGGTGTCGCCGACATGGATGGTCCAGGCGCGGACTTCCTTGACGCCGGCCGTGAAGTAGGTCTGGAGGCCCAGCAACTGGTAGGCGGCACGCACCAGGCGATTGAGCCCGGGTTCGTCGAGGCCGAGGTCGGCGAGGAAGGCTTGCTTGTCCTCGTCGTCGAGATCGGCGAGTTCGGCTTCGATCTTCGCGCAGAGGGCGACGACCGGTGCGCCTTCCGCGGCCGCATGTTCGCGCAGGCGGTCGAGGTGCGGATTGTTGTCGAAGCCGTCCTCGAGAACGTTGCCGACGTACATCATCGGCTTGATCGTCAGCAGGCACAGCGGTTTGAGCAGAGCCTTCTCGTCCGTGGACAGCGCCAGCGTGCGCGCGGGAAGGCCTTCGTTGAGATGTGGCAGCAGGCGCTCGAGAACGCCGACGAGCTTCTGCGCGTCCTTGTCGCCGGCCCTGGCCTTCTTGCTGTCGCGGTTGAGGGTGCGTTCGACGGCGGCGAGGTCGGCGAGGGCCAGCTCGGTCATGATCGTTTCGATGTCGGACAGCGGGTCGACGCGGCCCGAGACATGGACGACGTTGGCGTCCTCGAAGCAGCGGACGACGCTGACGATGGCGTCGGTTTCACGAATGTTGGCGAGAAACTTGTTGCCGAGACCTTCTCCCTTCGAGGCGCCGGCCACCAGCCCGGCGATATCGACGAACTCGACGATCGCCGGTTGCACGCGTTGCGGCTTGACGATGGCGGCGAGCTGCGCGAGGCGGGGATCGGGCACTTCGACGATGCCGACGTTCGGCTCGATGGTACAGAAAGGGTAGTTCTCGGCGGCGATTCCCGCCTTGGTCAGGGCATTGAAGAGGGTGGACTTGCCGACGTTGGGCAGGCCGACGATACCGCACTGGAGACTCATGTTCGGGTTCCTATGGTGAAACGCGCTTGACGTGCAGCAGCCGCTGCGCGGCGGCGTAGTCGCCGGCGGCGAGGTCCGGCCAGGCGAGCAGACAGCGATCGATGGCGCGGTCGATGAGTTCCTGCTCTTCCCGCCGCGGTGCCTTGAGGACATAGCCGACGACCGCGTCGCGCTCGCCGGGATGGCCGATGCCCAGGCGCAGCCGCCAGAAGTCGGGCGTCGCCAGGCGTGCCTGGATGTCCTTGAGGCCGTTGTGGCCGCCGTTGCCGCCGCCCAGCTTGAGGCGGGTGGTTCCGGGCGGCAGGTCGAGGTCGTCGTGCACCACCAGCGTCTCGTCGGCGCCGATCTTGTAGAAACGGGCAAGCGCGGCGACGGCCTGGCCCGACAGATTCATGTAGGTCATCGGCTGCAGCAGCCACAGTTCGCCGACACGGGCGACGCGGCCAAGGAACTTGCCCTGTGGCGCGAGCGGCGCGCGCAGACGCTGCGCCAGTTGGTCGATGAACCAGAAGCCGACGTTGTGGCGGTTGTCTTCGTATTCGCCGCCGGGGTTACCGAGGCCGACGATCAGGCGAGGGGGTGACATGGGATCATTGGGGTGGGGACAAAAACAGGCCGCCGTGGGCACCGGGTGCCGGACGGCGGCCTGGCCTGGGAGCCGCGGACCTAGGTGGCGGCCGCTTCGCCCTCGGCGGCGTCGGTCTCGGCACCGCCCTTGCGGGCCGGGATGGACGCCACCACCGGGTCCTCGTCACCATGCGTCACCGGCTTCACGCCGGCCGGGAAGACAAGTTCCGAGACATGCAGCGCATGACCCGACTCGAGGTTCTTCAGGTCGACTTCGATGTAGGCCGGCAGGTCCTGCGGCAGGCAGGTCACTTCGATATCGTTGAGGATGTGCGCGACATTGCCACCACCGATCTTGACGCCCGGCGCAATGTCGGCGTTGACGAAGTGCAGCGGTACGCGCTGGTGGATGGCGTGCGTGGTGTCGACGCGCTGGAAGTCACAGTGCAGCACCAGCGGTTTCCACGGGTGCCTTTGCGAGTCACGCAGGACGACGCTTTGCGTGGCACCGTCGACATTGAGCGTCAGCACGGAGGCGTGGAAAGCTTCCTTGCGTAGATTGAGCAGAATTTCGTTGTGATCGAGGTCGATCAACAGCGGCGCGGCCGACCCGCCGTAAACGATGGCCGGGACCCGCTTTTCGCGACGCAGGCGGCGGCTCGCTCCGGACCCCTGCAAGGTGCGCTTGCGCGCGTGAAGTTCAAAAGTCATGGACAACTCCTGGGTTGAGGCAATCCCCGCCCGCGACCAGGCGGGGGGTTGGGAAATCCATCGGCAAGACGCAGTGTCTTATTCGATGAACAAAGAGGAAACCGAATCCTCGTTGCTGATCCGGCGAATGGTTTCGGCCATCACCTCGGCGACGGAAAGCTGTCGGATGCGCGGAGAAGCCACGGCATCGTCGCGCAGCGGAATGGTGTCGGTGACGACCAGTTCGTCGAGATCGGAAGCATTGATCCGCTCGACGGCACGGCCCGAGAGTACGGGGTGGACGCAGTAGGCGAGTACCTGCCTGGCGCCGTGTTCCTTGAGCGCGGTGGCCGCCTTGCAGAGGGTTCCGGCGGTGTCGACCAGGTCGTCCATGATCACGCAGGTGCGCCCCTCGACCTCGCCGATGATGTTCATCACCTCCGACACGTTGGCCTTGGGACGGCGCTTGTCGATGATCGCCAGATCACATTCGAGCCGCTTGGCGAGGGCACGCGCGCGGACGACGCCGCCGACGTCCGGGGAAACGACCATCAACTGCTCGAAGTCCTTCTTCCACACGTCGCCGAGCATGATCGGCAGCGAATAGATGTTGTCGACCGGGATGTTGAAGAAGCCCTGAATCTGCTCGGTGTGCAGGTCCATCGTCAAGACGCGGTGGACGCCGGCTGCGGTCAGCAGGTCGGCGACCAGCTTGGCAGCGATCGGTACGCGCGCCGAGCGCACGCGACGGTCCTGGCGGGCGTAGCCGAAGTAGGGGATGGCGGCCGTGATGCGGGCGGCCGAGGCGCGCTTGAGCGCGTCGGCCATGACCAGCAACTCCATCAGGTTCTCGTTGGTCGGAGCACAGGTCGATTGCAGGATGAAGACGTCCATCCCGCGCACGTGCTCCTGGATCTCGACGCTGATCTCGCCGTCGGAAAAACGGCCGACATTGGCGCGGCCAAGCGAGATGTTGAGACGCTTCACTACGTCGGCAGCCAGGGCGGGATTGGCGTTGCCGGTGAATACCATCAGGCTGTCATAGGCCATGGTGTGCTTCCCTCGGCGCCCGGAATGCGGCGCCCATAAAGCAAGACGGGCAGGTCAGGCCGCCTGCCCGCTTTGACGGAGATGGAATGGCTGGGGAAGAAGGATTCGAACCTTCGAATGCCGGAATCAAAATCCGGTGCCTTAACCAACTTGGCGACTCCCCAGCGGTCGCTAATTCGCCTGGGTGGCGAACGAGGCGCGCATTATACCGGGAATTCCTCGGGAAAAGGAAGCTCGCGGACGAGAAATCTGGCGCAGGTGGTCGAAGGTTCAGTCGGCCAGCGCCCGCAGGGGGTGATGGTCGAGACCCGGCGCGAGCCAGCCACGCATCGTCGCGGGCAGTTGCGCCAGTGTGGTCGCGGCCATGTCGAGCGTGGCGAACTCGGCGAAGACGCAGGCGCCGGAACCGCTCATGCGCGCCGGCGCCCACGTCGCCAGCCAGGCCAGGTGTTCGGCAATCACCGGAAAGCGAGCGCATGCCACGGCTTCGAGGTCATTGGTGCCGAAGGCCGGACGCCAGGCATCGACGGCAATCGGCCGTGAATCGCGCTTGAGTTCGGGGCTGCCGAAAATCGCTGCCGTCGGCACCTGCACCGGCGGTTCGAGGACCACGTACCAGCTCGGCGGCAACTCGACCGGTCGCAGCGTCTCGCCGATGCCTTCGGCAAAGGCGTTGCGGCCGAAGACGAATACCGGCACGTCGGCGCCAAGCTGCAGGCCGATTTCCTGCAGCCGGCGGCGCGGCAGAGCAAGCTGCCAGAGGTGGTTGAGGGCCAGCAAGACCGTCGCGGCATCCGAGCTTCCGCCACCCAGGCCGCCACCGAGCGGCAGACGCTTGTCGATGCTGATTTCGACGCCGGCCCGGCAACCGGTTGCCGCCTGCAGCAGGCGCGCGGCACGCACCGTCAGGTCGTTTTCCGGCGGCACCCCGGGCAGTGGCGTCGCCAGGTGTACCGCGCCGTCGGCACGTGGCGCGAAGCGCAGGCTGTCGCCATGCCCAAGAAAGCGAAAGACGGTCTGCAGCAGGTGGTAGCCATCCGCGCGTCGGCCGACGACGTGGAGAAAAAGGTTGAGCTTGGCCGGCGCCGGGTATGCGCTCTGCCAGTTCCATGTCTCTTCAGGTGTCGGCATGTGATTCAGTCCGCTGGCGGCAGTGCCTGCCATTCGTCGATTCGCAGGCGCAGTTGAACGCTTCCTTCCCGCTCGACGAAGAGCCGGTCGGGGAGCGCTTGCGGATCGTCGCCGTCGTAGGCGTAGTCGATGCGCCAGTCCTCCTGGCGCAAGTGCAGCGGGCGTCCCTGCGGGTCCGTGGTCAGCGTGCCGGCGTTCGCGTGACGGCCGCGCAGCCAGTCGACGAGCCTGTCCAGGGGAAGGGGATAACCCAGCACCGCGTGCAGCAGGCTGTCGACAGTCGCAGCGCTCTGCGATCGGCCCTCGCCGGCGGTCAGGAATGCCCCGCTGGCGTCGCTGACGATCTCCGCCAGCGCCTGCCCGAGCGGCGAAGAGAGCACGAGCTCATCGCGATCGCCCACATGTCGCCAGTGGATTCCACCGACGTAGGCCTTCCCCTCGTGGCGCACGGAAAAGCGGCCCACCAACGCGAAGTCCTGCAGGCTGTCACGGTCAATCGGTAGCCGCGCACCGGTCGGTGGCCCGATGGCCGTACAGGCACTCAATGCGAGCAGGCCGAAGAGGAAAAGGAGCAGCTGTCGGTAGCCTGCTGTGGAGGCGCCGGTCGAGCCGCCGTCGCGACGCTTCAAGGTCAGGGCGAGAACTTCTTGACGGCCTCGCCGAGAACCTCGTGCGCAGGATCCTTCTTCTGTGCCTCGCGCAGGATGGCTTGCGCCTCGTTCTTGCGGCCGAGCATCCACAGCACTTCGCCCAGGTGCGCCGCGATTTCCGGGTCGCGGCGCAGGGCGTAGGCGCGCTGGAGGTGTGCCAGGGCACTGTCGAGATCACCTTGGCGATAGAGCACCCAGCCCATGCTGTCGAGAATGAAAGGATCATTGGGGGCGAGCTGGAGCGCCTTCTCGATCAGCTGCTGCGCTTCCGGCAGGCGCAGCTTGCGATCGGCGTACGAGTAACCGAGGGCATTGTAGGCTTGTGCGCCCTCCGGCTGGATCTCTATCAGCTTGCGCAGGCGGCTTTCCATGACCTCCAGCCGGCCGAGCTTCTCGGCGAGCAGGGCCGACTCGTAGAGCAGGTCGGGCTGTCCCGGTTCCGCGAGCAACGCCTGTTCCAGCAAGTCGAGGGCGGCCTCGGTCTGCTTGGCATCACGCAACAGGGCAGCTTCGGCGATTGTGAACTGGACGCGTTGCTTAGGGCTTCTCTCGGCTGCGGCGCGCAGTTCGGCGCGCGCCTCATCGAGCTTGCCTTGCTTGGCGAGGATGCCGGCACTGCGCAGTTGCGCCGGAAGGTAGTGCTCGCCGGCGCCAACCTGCCGATAGTAGTCAAGGGCTTCCTGCGGGCGCTTGTTTTCGTCGGCAAGCTGTCCAAGGTAGAAGTACGGGGCGCTCTTGTCCGGGATTTCGAGAGTCACCAGATGCTTGAGCTGCGCCTCGGCGAGCGCTTGATCATTCTCCTGGAGGGCGAGGAGGGCAACCGGATAGACGACGTCTGGATTGTTCGGGTAGGCCTGCAGCAACAACTCGAACTGGCGCTTTGCCTCCGCATAGCGTTTCTCGCCGACCAGCGCCCGCGCCAGATGAAGCTGGACCTCGCGCGCCTTGGGGTAGCGTTCGACAAAGCCTTGCAAGGAGGCTATAGCCGCGGCGCTTGACTTGCTGGCCAAGATCTGGGCTTCCAGCAGGGCGGCCGTTTCCCAGTCAGGGCGCAGCTCGAGAGCCTTGCGGACTTCGCCGAGCGCCCTTTCATTCTCGCCTGCCGAACTGGCGGCCACGGCGACGGCGTAATGCGCTTCGGCGAGGCCGAAATAAGGCGTGCAGACCTTGCTGACAAGTTGCAAGACCGCCTGGCGATCCGGGGTGCGCGCAAACATCCGGTTGAGACCGAGCAGATTGGCTGGCAATGACGCCTTGTCCGCATCCAGGAGGCGGATCAATTCCGGAGCCAGACCCTCGAGCTGATTGCTCATGATCATCACCCCGACCAGTACCTGCTGCGCGCGCTTGGACTCGGGTTCCACCTGTATCCACAGGCGTGCGAGTTCCTGCACCACTTCAAAACGGCGCGCATAGCTGGCCACCTCGATGGCGCGCGCAATCACCGCCGGGTCGCGCGTTCGCACGGCCAGGTCGGCGTAGGCCTGGCTGGCGAACTCGTTCTTGCCGCGCTGCAGGGCCACTTCGGCAAGCAACACCTGGTATACCACTTGGCCGGTCAGTTCCCCGGGCTTCCTGTCGGTGGCTCGCGGATCCGTTGCCTCGGGAAGGCCGGCCGGCACTTCGCGGATCGTGGGTCGTGCGCGTTTGCTGGCACCGGCCATGTCGCCTGCGGCCTGCGCCGGGATGCCGAAGGCGAGCGCGAGCATGGCGCAGACGAGAGTGTTCTTGATCGGTTTCATGGTTTCCTTGCCTGCCGCAAACAGTCGCGGGAATTGACGGGGCGGATTGCGTCATAATTCCTGTTGCGCATGTTATGGACTTTTCTCGGTAGCGGCAATGCCAGAACTCCCCGAAGTTGAAGTCAGTCGCCAGGGATTGCTTCCCCTATTGCGGGGACAGCGTATTCTCGGGGCGGTTGTGCGCACTCCGCGCCTGCGTCACGAGATTCCTCCCGATCTCGCGTCGCGGCTCACCGGCCTGCGCCTTGACGGCATCCTCCGACGCGGCAAGTATCTGCTGCTGGACTGCGAAAGCAGCGCGCGGGGCGGCTGGATCATTCTCCACCTCGGCATGTCGGGCAGCCTGCGCCTGGTGCCGCCGGAGACTCCACCGCGCAAGCATGATCACGTTGACCTGGTCTTCGGCCAAAGCGTTCTGCGCCTCCGGGATCCCCGTCGTTTCGGGGCCGTGCTGTGGCACGCGGGTGGCGATGTCGAGAGTCATCCGCTGCTCGCTGCTCTCGGCGTCGAACCCCTCTCCGAAGGATTCAGCGGCGATTGGTTGTACGCGGCGACGCGGCGACGCCGTGTAGCGATCAAACCCTTGCTGATGGATAGCCATTTCCTGGTGGGCGTCGGCAACATCTACGCCGCCGAGAGTCTGTTCCGCGCTGGAATCTCGCCGCTGCGGACCGCCGATCGCATCAGTCTGGCGCGCTATCGGCGGCTGGTTACGGCGATCCGCGCCACGCTCGAAGCGGCGATCGCTGCCGGCGGCAGTAGCGTACGGGACTACGTGCACAGCGATGGCGGAGCTGGCTGCTTCCAGCTTTCCTGCGCCGTTTACGACCGCGCCGGCCAGCCGTGTCCGGCCTGCGCCGGGGAGGTGCGCACGATTCGCCAGTCGGGTCGCTCGACTTTTTACTGCCCGCGTTGCCAGCGCTGATTGGCCGCTCGTGGCAAGAAATCCCATGTCGCTGATTGGTCTGGACTTTGTGGTAGAGTAAAGCCTGTACCTTGCGCTGGAACATGCCATGACGCTTGCCCAACATTTTGCCGCCTACAGTGAATGGCGTGTCGAGCTTTCCGGAGTGCTGGAAAAATTCGCAGGCTGGCTGGTCGAGAACGAACTTGCCGACGCCCAGACCGACCGGCGCATCGCCGAGTTGCTCGAGAAGCTGCGCGAAGATCGCCTGCACGTTGCCTTTGTCGCCGAGTTCTCGCGCGGCAAGTCGGAGTTGATCAACGCCCTGTTCTTCGCCAATTACGGCAACCGCGTGCTGCCTTCCACGGCGGGCCGCACGACCATGTGCCCGACCGAGCTGATGTTCGACCGCACGCGGGCGCCGTCGATCGAACTGCTGCCGATCGAGACCCGCGAGGCCAACGCCAGCATCAGCGAATACAAGCGTTTTCCGGACGAGTGGGAAATCATCCCGCTCGACACCGCCTCCGCCGAAGCGATGCAGGACGCGCTTCGCCATGTCAGCGACGTTCGTCGTGTCGATCTCGAAACGGCCAAGAAACTCGGTTTTGCGGTTGGCGAGGGCGATGCCGTGGCGTTTCGCGTCGACGAGGACGGAACGCTCGAGGTTCCGCGCTGGCGTCATGCGATCATCAATTTCCCGCATCCTCTGCTCGAGCAGGGGTTGGTGATCCTCGACACACCCGGCCTCAACGCGATCGGCACCGAGCCGGAGCTGACCCTGTCGCTGCTGCCCAATGCGCACGCTGTGCTGTTCATCCTGGCCGCCGATACGGGCGTCACGCAATCCGATCTGACCGTCTGGCAAGAACACATCGGAGCGCCGGGTGGACGCAAGAAGGGCCGTATCGTCGTCCTGAACAAGATCGACAGCCTCTGGGACGAACTCAAGTCGCCGGCAGAAGTCGCGGCGGAGATCGCCAGGCAGGTCGACACTTGCGCGTGGACGCTCGATCTGCCTGCCGCCCAGATCTTTCCTGTCTCGGCCCAGAAGGCACTGGTTGCCAAGATCAACGATGACGCCGACTTGCTCAGGCGGAGTTGTCTGGGCGAGCTTGAACATGCTCTTTCCGAGGAACTGATTCCCGCGAAGCAGGAGATCGTTCGCGACAACACCGACAGCGAGTTCTCCGATTGCTATCTGCGCACGCGCAGCCTGCTTGAGTCGCGCCTCGCCAGCCTGCGCGAACAGGTGACCGAGCTCACGGAACTGCGCGGCAAGAACAAGGGTGTCGTCGAGTACATGATGGGCAAGGTACGCGTCGAGAAGGAGGAGTTCGAATCGGGGCTACAGCGCTACTATGCCGTGCGCAGTGTTTTCTCGCAGTTGACCAACAACCTCTTTGCTCACCTCGGGCTTGATTCGCTCCGTCTGCTGACCACCGAGACGCGCGATGCGATGCAGCATGCCACCTTCTCGAAAACGCTGTCGGCGGCAATGGCGCATTTTTTCGAGGTCGCTCGCGGCAACCTCAGCCGGTCAGAAGGAGAGGTGGCGGAAATCAGGGCGATGATGGAGGCCATCTACAAGAAGTTCGCTGTCGAGCATGGCCTCAAGCTGGGTTCACCGATCGGTTTTTCCCTGATGCGCTACTCGAAGGAGATCGACCGCATCGATCAGTGGTGCGACACGCACGTCAATACGATGTTTCAGTTGTTGACCCACGAAAAGGGCCAGCTTACGCAGCGCTTTTTCGAGGAGGTCGCGGTGCAGGTACGAAAGAACTTCGAGCATGCCAACCGTGATGCCGAATCGTGGCTGAAGGCGATCATGGCACCGATGGAGATCCAGATTCGCGAGCACCAGATTCAACTGAAACGCCGGCTGGAGAGCATCAAGCGGATCCACCAGGCGACCGATACTCTGGAAGAGCGGATCGACGAGCTGCTCAGTGTCGAGAACAAACTGGTGTCGCAAATGCAGGCGCTGAACCGGATCGGGGAGAGCATTCGCGATGTCCTCCAGCAGACCGTCAGCCTGGAAGGTGTGCGCAACGCGGCGTGAGCCGCTGGCCTGCGCCGCTCCCTGCAAGATCGGGTGTGGCGCGCGCAGAAGCTGTCAGAAGCCGAAGCGGGCCCAGAAGAACAGGACGTTGCCGTTGCCGTTGCCGCCCGGTACGTAGCTCATGCTGAGGGCGCTGCGCCGATAGTTGACCGAGGCGATCGGCAGAATGCCGGGAAACGGGAAATAGTTGGCGATGTCGGAGCGGGCCGTCACGAAGACGGTGTAGCCCAGGCCCGCGTGCAGTCCGTCGCGCTCTCCCCACATCCACTGATATCCGTAGCCGACGATAGGCTCGAACTTGTCGTGGGAATCGCGGAAGCCCATGGCGTACAGGCTGTGCCAGTTGCCTTCGTCGTCGTAGCGGCTGCGCCCATAGCCCAGCCCCCAGGTATTCTGCTCGAAGCTGTCGAGCTTGGCCTGCGAATAGGCGAATGGCATATGGTAGGTGTAGAAGGGGAGGAGCACTTCGCCCTGGCCCTGTTCCCAGGTGTCGTGCAGCCGTTTGCAGAGACTGCCGGTGAAGGTCGTCGGGTCGTCGCATGCGGCCGCTACGGGGTTGGCGAGGCAGGCGGCGAGCAGTGCAGCCAGGGCGTGTTGTGAGCGTCTCATCGGCGAAGTCCGCGATGGCCGCGCGAAGGCGGAGGAGTCGGCAGGGTGCTGGGCGGCACACCCGCAAAGGATGCAATCATACGGCAAAGCGGGCCGCCGGCCGCAGGTCGCGGCGAGGGCCTGCGGCGGTCTGCAGCGATCTCACCCTCACTCGGGGGCGAGATCGCGGTAGTAGACGGCCTTCAGGTAGCGTGCCACCTCGTCGACCTCTTCCCGGCCCCAGCCAAGCGCCATGGTCTCCTGCCAGCGCCGGACTTCCGACCGCAGGCTGTGCCAGTTGGTCACCAGCTTCTTGTCGCGCCAATGCATCTGTTCGTTGTGGCAGGCGATGCAGTGCGTCGAGTAGAGCAACTCGCCGCGACCGGGCGCGGGCAATGGTGGTGTCTCGGCTGTGGCGAGACCGGCCCACAGGGCCAGCAAGACGGTGGCTGACACTCCACGAACCATATTGTTTTCCCCAAGGCGTTGCCGTTCGATGCCCGTCAGCATACATGCATCGGCGCCGCTCACCAAGGTGCCTGCGGCACCCCTCCGGCAAACCTGATATCAGGCGAGCTGCGCGGTCCGTTGCCCAGCCCCGGCCGCGCAGCTACCGCTCGCGGTCGTCGCTGGGGTGCACCATCGCCGCCGGTCGGACCCAACGGTCGAACTCGTCTACTGTCACATACCCGAGCCCCAGCGCCGCTTCGCGCAAGCTGCTGCCCTCACGGTGGGCGCGCTTCGCGACCTCGGCGGCGCGGTCGTAGCCGATGTGCGGGGCCAGTGCCGTCACCAGCATCAGCGAGCGCTCAAGCAGTTCGGCGATGCGTTGCCGGCGTGGCTCAATACCGCGTAGGCAATGCGCCTCGATACTCGTCATGCCGTCGGCCAGCAGGCGTACGCTCTGCAGGAAGCTGTTGGCAATCAGCGGCTTGAAGACGTTGAGCTCGAAGTTGCCGGACGCGCCGCCAAGACCGACGGCCACATCGTTGGCGAGCACCTGGCAGCAAAGCATCGTCAGCGCCTCGCACTGGGTCGGGTTGACCTTGCCGGGCATGATCGAACTGCCGGGCTCGTTCTCGGGAATGGCAATCTCGCCGAGTCCCGAGCGGGGGCCCGACGCCAGCCAGCGAATATCGTTGGCAATCTTCAGCAGTGCGACGGCGAGTGTCTTGAGCGCGCCATGCGCGGCCACGAGGCCGTCGTGTGCGGCCAGCGCGGCAAACTTGTTGTCGGCGCTGACGAACGGCAACCCGCTCTGGCGGGCAAGGTCGGCCGCCACACGCGTGCCGAATTCCGGGTGTGTGTTGAGAGGCGCGGTTGGCCAGGACCTCGTTGATGTTCATGTTGGTCTGCGTGCCAGCTCCCGTTTGCCAGACCGACAGCGGGAACTCCTGCGTATGGCGGCCGGCAAGCACTTCCTCGGCGGCGCTGACGATCGCTGCGGCCTTGTCGTCGGGCAGCAGCCCGAGGTCGCCGTTGACCCGTGCTCCGGCGGCCTTGACGGCAGCCAGCGCACGTAGCAGTTCCTCGGGCATGCGTTCGCTGGAGATCGCAAAGTGTCCGATGGCGCGCTGTGTCTGTGCGCCCCAGAGCCGATCCGCGGGCACGTCGATGGTGCCGAAGGAATCCCTCTCGCTGCGTGTACTGCTCATCGTCCACTCCTCGGCGGGAACATGGGTGGTATGCCGAACGGAAGTATGGTCATGCTGACCGGCGGTGACGTGGACGAAGCGCGTGAGGACCCTGCGTCCTGGGCGTGGCGGGTCGGCGGCGCTGCGGCGTCGTCAGTCTTCGACAAAGCGTTCGATGAAGCCGGCGATCGCGGCTCTTCCGAAAAAGACGCCGTAATGGCCCTCACAGAGAATATCGGCGGCGAGCGCCTCGAGCTTGCGTAGCGACTGCTGGTAGTCGCTACGCTTCGACAACAGTGCCGGGTGGAGCGGTCCATGGACGTCCTGCGCGAAAACCACTCGCCGACCCTCCGACTCGACCAGGTAAGCGAGCGAGCCGGGGGAGTGGCCGGGGATGTGGATCGCCTGAATCGATCGATCGCCGAGAGAAAACCGATCGCCGTCGGCGATCCGGATATCGACAGGGCAGGGGGCGAGGTGGTCACCGTACCACGATGCGGCGCTGACCTGATTGTCGCCGTTCTCCAGATACGCGGCCTCGAGCGCATGGATCGCTACTGGCCAGCCAAAGCGCTGCCGAAGGTCGGCGGCGGCGCCACTGTGATCATAGTGGCAATGGGTGAGCAGCAGGTGCCGGATCTGCTCGGGTGAGACGCCGGCGGCTTCGATGTTCTGCAGGAGCCGATCGGTGGCGCGACCGCAGCCGGCATCGATGAGCGCAGCGACGTTGCCGAAGTGGACGAGGTAGACGGCTGCATCGTTGCCGTGTGTCAGCGTCGGGCCGCCGACCTGACTGATTTCCGAGGTAATCGCAAGAGCCCGCGGTCCCATCCCTGTCCTCCCCATGGTGCGTGTTCGCTTCGTTCGCCGCTTCGGCCAGCGGCACGTGCAGCACGACCGATGTCGCGCTCAAGTCGTGCTGACCGGCTCCGCATGCCGTCCCGGACGCGGCGCTGCAGGCCAGCCATTGTGCCTGATTCTTGCACGGCCGGCCATTCGCCTGCGTGCCTCTAGCGCATGCTCGGGCCGGATCATTCGCCCCGAATGCTGCATCGGCCGTCAGTTCCCGGCAACAGCTCACGCGCGCAGCCGGCATAGCGATGGAGCGCTCACGAGAGACCAGCGGAGCAGATTGGGCCGGTCGGCGTACGGAGCGCGGGTCCTCAACTCCGCGACTTGGCGTAGTCTGTCGCCTCGACAAGGTCGCCATGGACAAACCACCCGACTACCATCGCAGGATCGCACTGTCCCCGAGTTGGCGGACGCGCGCCTTGAACACGCTGCTGCGGCTGACGATGCGCAGGCGGATCACGCAGGAATCCGACGTCAGCGCGTTGCGTCGCGAGTACGAGGAGATCGATGCGCGTTATTTCCAGGTTGCGCCGGACGTCCCGCACGCCGGTCGACTGCGATGGCGTGCCGGCCGAGTGGATCACTTTGCCGGACAGCCGGCACGAGCGCGTCATGCTCTACCTGCATGGTGGATTTTTGCCTCTCGCTTTCCGAATGCGCACGCCGCGCTGGTGTCACGCCTCTGTCGGCGTCTCGGCGCGCGGGCCCTGCTCCCCGACTACCGGCTGGCGCCGGAGCACCCCTTTCCAGCGGCGCCGGACGATTGCCAGCGCGTCTGTCGGGCGCTTATTGCGCAGGGCGTGGTGCCCGCGAGCATGGTTCTCGCCGGCGACTCCGCGGGTGGCAATCTCGCGCTCGTCACGATCCATTCTGCCAAGGCGGCGGGTGAGCCCTTGCCGAGTTGTGTCGTGCTGCTCTCGCCGGCACTCGACTGCACGCTCACCAGCCGGAGCATGGCGGACTACGACGGACACGACCCGATGCTTCAGTTGAGCACCCTGCTCGTGCTCCGTCGATGCTACGGGCAGTCGCCGCACCAGTCAGGCAAGCCGAGCAAGCAGTCGCCGGTATGGCAGACGGGAGCGCGGCAAGGTTTGTCCGACAACCGGTTGTCCAGCATGGCCACCTGACAGCCCGCCCGATTCGATAGACTACTTCTGCCGCTTCATCATCTCCTGGATCTTCGGATCCTTCATCATTTCGTTGATGTTCATCCCGCCGACGTTCGGCATGATCACGTCCCCGGGCTTCTGGCCGGGTTTGCAGGGACCGACCCAACGCGCGTCGAGCGACATTTTCGACTCGCTGGTGCCGTGCATCGGTGGGCTGAAGCGCGTGTGCATGTCACCCTTGTAGGCCGAGTCGAACGAGCCGATGAAAACGGCATCGGTGGTGGCCGTGCTGCCCTGTGCCTTGCAAACGGAGTGGATGGTGACCTTGTTGCCGAGTTGCTTGACATCGATGACGCTGCAGTTCTGTTGTTCCTTCTTGGCTTGCTGTTGCATCAGGTCGTCAGTGCTCTGGTCGATGCACTGCTGCATCGCGCCCATCGCCGGCATCCCCTCCATGCGCGTGCTGACTTCCCACAAGCCGGCTTTGCGCTTGGGCATGTCGGCAGCCTGCAGCTGTCCCGCGAGGCTCGCGGCGACCACAGTGAGCAGCAGTAGTGGGCGAGAAGTGCGGCTGACGGGTCTGGCTGGGAGATTCATGGCGATTCCTTTTTGCGCGTAGGCGGACGGATGGGTGACTTCGGCATATTAAACCCGCAGCGCGCCGCTGTCAGGCGCCAAGCCGCTGGTCGTGGCGCGGCAGGGGTAGAATGGCGGTCATGAGAGTCAATGGCAGGTTCACGCGCACGATCTGGCCGGTGGTCGATGGCTGTGCCGTGGACATCATCGACCAGACCGCGTTGCCGCACGAATATCGCGTGCTGCGCCTGGCCAGCCTCGAGGACGCCGTGCGCGCAATCTGCAGCATGCAGGTACGCGGTGCGCCGCTGATTGGCGTGACGGCTGCGTATGGCCTGGCTCTGGCGCTGGCGAGCCAGGCGGATGATCCGGCCCTGCATGCCGCCATCGAGACACTGGTGGCGACACGACCGACTGCGGTCAATCTGCGCTGGGCTCTGGCGCGACTACAGGCACGTCTGGCACCCTTGCCGCCGGTGGCGCGCGCCGAGGCGGCCTGGCAGGAGGCTGGCAGGCTTGCCGACGAGGACGTCGAGCAATGCCGCCGCATGGGCGACAACGGGCTGCAGTTGCTGCGCCTGCTCCCTGCTGCGCAGCACGGGCGCTTGGCGATGATGACCCACTGCAATGCCGGCTGGCTGGCCACCGTCGACTACGGTACCGCGCTGGCCCCAATTTATGCGGCGTTCGCGGCAGGAATCGACGTGCACGTCTGGGTCTCGGAAACGCGCCCGCGCAACCAGGGCCTGCTGACGGCCTGGGAACTCAGCGAGGAGGGGGTGCCTCACACCGTCATCGCCGACAACGCCGCCGGGCTGCTCTTGACGAGGGGCGAGGTCGACGCGGTCATCGTCGGCGCCGATTGCGTCGCCGCCAACGGCGACATCGTCAACAAGGTTGGCACCTGGCTGAAGGCGCTGGCGGCGCGCGCGGCGGGCGTGCCCTTCTACGTGGTGGCGCCGCGCTCAACGATCGACTTCGACTGCCCGACTGGTGCGGCGATCGCCATCGAGGAGCGCGACGCAGACGAATTGCGCCTCGTTCAGGGCTGCGATTCAGCCGGTCGACCAGGACTCCTACGGCAGTTGGCGGTCGCCGAAAGGGTCGCCAATCCGGCCTTCGACATGACGCCGGCGGCGCTGATCAGTGCGCTGATCACGGAACGCGGAGCGTGCGCCGCCAGCGGCGCCGGCCTGTTGTCGCTGTACCCGGAAGAGCGGCATGGATGAGCTTCGCCGGCAGTTGATCGCGACCGCGCAGCGCACGGATGGCCTTGGGCTGGGACGGGGCACGGCGGGCAACCTCAGCGTTCGCACCGAGGGCGGCGAAGCGGCGGGCTTTCTGATCACCCCCAGCGGCATGCCGAGCGCAGCTCTGGTTGCCAAGGACATCGTCTTCATGCGTTTCGACGGAACGTCCGTGGGATGTCGCAAGCCCTCGTCCGAGTGGCGCTTTCATCGTGACATCTATGTCTCCCGGCCCGACGCGGGCGCCGTCCTGCATGCGCACCCGCCTTTCGCCACCAGTGTGGCTTGCCTGCGCCGCGACATTCCGGCCTTTCACTACATGCTGGCGCGCTTTGGCGGGGACACTCTGCGCTGCGCGGCTTACGCGACTTTCGGCACGCAAGCGCTCTCGGACGCCGTGTTGCTGGCGATGGCCGATCGTCGCGCCTGTCTGCTTGCCAACCACGGCATGCTGGTGTTCGGCGACGACCTGACGCACGCCCTGGCCCTTGGCGTCGAACTCGAGGCACTGTGCGAACAGTACTGGCGCGCCTGTCAACTCGGTCAGCCGGTGCTGCTCGATGCGGCAGAGATGGCGACGGTGCTCGACAGGTTCGCCAGCTACGGCCAACAGGTCTGACCAGGGCACCAACTCTCCGCCGAACCGACGATGCTGCGCCTCAGCGAGATTCGCCTCCCCCTTGACCACGCACGCTCGGCGCTGCCAGCGGCGGTCGCCGACCGACTCGCGCTGTCAACAGCCGACATTCAGCAGTTGAGCGTCTTTCGGCGCAGCCACGATGCCCGCAAGGCCAGTGCGCCGATGTTCATCTACAGCGTTGACGTCGAGGTGCCCGACGAAGCGGGGGTGCTGCGGCGTTTTGCCGGCGACCACCGGCTGCAGGCGACGCCGGACATGCGCTACCAATGCGTGGGGCGGGCGCCGGCGACGCTCGCGACGCGGCCGATTGTCGTCGGCTTCGGCCCGGCGGGTATCTTTGCGGCGCTGGTGCTGGCGCAGGCCGGCTTCCGGCCGATCGTCCTCGAACGCGGCAAGGCGGTACGTGAGCGCACGCAGGATACCTGGGGACTGTGGCGAAAGAAGGTGCTCGATCCGGAATCGAACGTGCAGTTCGGCGAGGGCGGCGCCGGCACGTTTTCCGATGGCAAGCTGTATAGCCAGATCAAGGATCCGCTGCACTACGGGCGCAAGGTGCTCGTCGAGTTCGTCAAGGCTGGCGCGCCGGAGGAGATTCTCTACGTCGCCAAGCCGCACATCGGCACTTTCCGCCTGGTCGGCATGGTCGAGCAAATGCGGCGCGAGATCGAACGGCTCGGCGGCGAGGTCCGTTTCCAGCAGCGGGTGAGCGGCCTGCAGATCGAGCGCGGGCGGGTGCGCGGAGTGACGCTGTCTTCCGGCGAGGAAGTCTCCGGCGAGCAGGTGATCCTGGCTCTCGGTCACAGCGCGCGCGACACCTTCGAGATGCTGCACCGAGCGGGCGTGTTCATGGAGGCCAAGCCGTTCTCGATCGGCTTTCGCATCGAGCACCCGCAGTCGTTGATCGACAGGGCGCGTTTCGGACCGAACGCCGGTAATCCCCTGCTCGGTGCTGCGGATTACAAGCTCGTTCATCACTGCAGCAACGGTCGCTCGGTGTACAGCTTCTGCATGTGTCCGGGTGGGACGGTAGTCGCCGCTACGTCCGAGGCGAACCGGGTGGTGACCAACGGCATGAGCCAGTATTCGCGCAACGAGCGCAACGCCAACGCCGGAATCGTCGTCGGCATTACGCCGCTCGACTACCCCGGTGGGCCGCTGGCCGGAATCGCGGTGCAGCGCGATATCGAGACGCGCGCCTTCGAACTCGGCGGCGGCACCTACGAGGCGCCAGCGCAACTCGTCGGCGATTTTCTTGCCGGGCGGCCATCGACGCGGCTTGGCTCGGTCATTCCCTCGTATCAACCCGGGGTGCGCCTGACCAGTCTGGCGAGCGCGCTGCCGGACTACGCGATCGAGGCCATCCGCGAGGCGCTGCCCGCGTTCGAGCGCCAGATCAGGGGTTTCGCGATGCCCGACGCCGTTCTCACAGGAGTCGAGACACGAACCTCTTCACCGTTGCGGATCACGCGCGGGGCCGATGCCCAGAGTGTGAACGTGCGGGGACTCTATCCGGCCGGCGAGGGTGCCGGCTACGCCGGCGGCATCCTGTCTGCCGGAGTCGATGGGATCAGGGTAGCTGAGGCGGTGATCCGGCAAGCGCTAGCGCAGGCAGCGCCACGGCTTGCGTCAGGCTCCGAGCACGGCGGCTGCGCTGCGGGCGACGACGAGGGGCAGGGTGGCGGGTAGCCACGCTTTGGCGTGCGCTTCTTGGCGGGGGTCAGCCAAACAGCCGCTTGCTCTGTTCGCGGCGCTCCTGGGCCTCCAGACAGAGAGCCGCGGTTGGCCGCGCCAGCAGGCGGGCAATGCCGATCGGTTCACCGGTCTCCTCGCACCAGCCATAGTTGCCGTCGTCGATGCGTTTCAGCGATTCGCGGATCTTTTGCAGCAGTTTTCTCTCGCGATCGCGAACGCGCAGCTCGAGGGTGTGCTCCTCTTCGGCACTGGCGCGATCGTTCCAGTCGGAACTCGTTTCGCTTTGCTGCAGATGGCTGGCCGTCTCTTTCACGGCAGAAAGCAGCGCCTGCTCGTCAGCGAGCAGGCGCCGGCGAAAGAAAGCGAGCTGCCCGGGAGACATGTATTCCTCTGGCGAGGCTGACAGCATCGTTGCCTCGCTCTCTTCGCCAACACCTCCGGCAGGCTTGTTCACGTTCATCTCTCCTTCTACTTCTGATTGACCACCGACCTGTGGTCGCGGGCGGGTTTGCGAGCGTACACCGTTTCACTGGACCGACAACTCCCACAGAACAGCACCCGGAAGTCGGCCACTTTCGTCCTGTTCTCGACGTTGCATTCCGGCTTGGCAAGCGGCCGAGCATGGCAACTTCCTGCCGGTAACAGCGAATGGTATAGCATTGGTGGTCGGCGGCAAAGCTGAAACCCTTGGCTGTTATGGCGGCACCAGCGGCGTGACCGGCCGCTGCTGGTTTGCTCCTCCTGCCTCGGGTCGTTCCCTGCCCGGTCTGCTGGCGATTCAGATTGGCTATTGCCGGCATTGAGCTGCCTCGAGGGCCTCGACGCGCACCTTCAACCTGGCAATCTCCTTCAACGCCTCGTTGAGGAGCGACGACGCGCTGACATTGCCTGCCCGATCGGTGACCAGGACGCCGTTCGCCAGCGCCGCAAAACGCACATTGCGCGTCGTGTGCAGCTGGGCCGTCGGCGCCGAGGTGCCGACGCCGAGCTTGAGCGCTTCAGGGATGTGCCAGGTGTTGCTGCGCGCGGGGTTTGCTCCCCTGCCGATGCCGACGGCGTTGGTTATGCCCGGTTCGGCGTCGGCCGAGGTGCCTATCAGGACCACGTCGGCCGTATTGGCTGCCGCTTTGCCGGCGTTGGCGCCTATGAATACCGGATTCGTCGCGTTCCTCGCCGACTGGCCGGCGGCGGGCCCGATCATTATCGCCGCCGGCGCCTGCTCTGCGTACAGGCCGGCGTCCTGGCCAATCATCACCGAGCGCGGCGAGTCATTCGCCGCATATCCGGCCAGGGGGCCGGCCATGACGGATTGATGGGCGCGGTGCGCACGCTCGCCCGCAGCATAGCCGGCGATGACGCTCTGCTTGTTGTCCCTGATCGATCGCCCCGCGGCATAGCCAAGAAAGATGCTGTGGTCGACCGTGTCAGCGGCGTAGCCCGCTGAGCCACCGATGAATACGGTGTGATCGGCAGTCTTCGCGTGGCGTCCGGCACTGCTGCCGACGGCTACCGCAGACGGTGCGCCGGCGAGTGACTCCCCAGCCGATCTGCCGAGCAGGACCACGTTCGGGGATGCCTTGACGCGGTACCCCGCAGCGTGGCCGGCGATGGTGCTGTAACTGCTGGTCGTGGCTTCGCGGCCGGCCGAATCGCCGAGGAAGAGGCCTTCCGGCGACTCGTTGGCGAACTCTCCTGCATGCTTGCCCAGTTGCGTTGCCGGACCGGGCGAGGTGTCTGGTGGCGATCTTTGCGCGTCGATGCGGCCTGCCGGGGACAGCGAGCAACTCGGGCTTGGCGACCATCTCACGCGTCAGGCTGCGCAGGGCCGAGATCCGCTCGACGACCTGCCGATCGTCCTTGTGTGGAGATGCCCGGGCCGCGGCAATCCAGCGCTCTGCGTTCGTCAGCAGGCCGCCGCGATCGCTGTCTCTGATGCAGGGGGCCAGGCGCTTGGCGTCCTCCACCTGTCTGACGATCACCCCCGCGTCAACCACGAGCTGTTGCGCAGAGCGTTGGCCGACAGGCTCGCCGGCTATGGGAAAGGACGCTGCCAACCCCAGCGCCATCGTTGCACTCCGCGCAAAGACAGTCATCATCTCCCCAGTCCACTCGCATTCAGCCGCAATCCGGCCCGACGCGCTGTTCTGTCGGAGCCCTCGCGATGCGTTAATGGTACTGCAAGCGGCGATCTGCCGGCCGCTCTTGACTTGTCTGGCCTACTTGTCCACGAAAGCTCGTTCGATCACGTAGTCGCCCTGGGCGCCGATGTAGGGAGAGACCTGGAAGCCGCGCCGGTCGAGGAGGGTGCAGCAATCCTTGATCATGGCGGGGCTGCCGCAGACCATGGCGCGGTCGTCAGTCGGGTCGAGTGCTGGCAGGCCGATGTCGGCAAACAGCCGGCCGCTGTCGACCAGTTCGGTGATCCGCCCGCGGTGCTCGAAGGGTTCGCGGGTCACCGTCGGGTAGTAGATCAGCTTGTCGCGGACGAGGTCGGCGAAGAACTCGTGGCCGGGAAGCTCCTGTGTAATGAACTCGCTGTAGGCGAGATCCTTCACCCAGCGCACGCCGTGGATCAGTATCACTTTTTCAAAGCGTTCATAGGTCTCCGGATCCTGGATCAGGCTGATGAACGGCGCCAGACCGGTGCCGGTCGACAGCATGTAGAGATGACGGCCGGGACGCAGGTCGCGCAGCACGAGAGTTCCCGTAGGCTTGCGGCTGACGACGATCTCGTCGCCTACGGACAGGTGCTGCAGCTTCGAGGTCAGCGGTCCGTTGGGCACCTTGATGCTGAAGAACTCGAGATACTCGTCGTGGTTGGCACTCGCGATACTGTAGGCGCGAGTCAGCGGACGCCCCTCCTGGGGTAGGCCGACCATCACGAATTGGCCGTTGAGGAAGCGCAGGGCCGGGTCGCGAGTCGTGCGGAAACTGAACAGCGTCTCGCTCCAGTGGTGGACGGAGAGGACGCGTTGGGCGGAGAAGTTGCTCATCGTCTTGGCCATTTCGTGTGTTTGACCGGAAAGAGGATATTTTGTCGTACCATATTTGTAAAACCGATTTTTTAGATAAACGATATCTATTTCGCTGATATGAGATACTCCCTGCGGCAAATCGGAGTGTTCGTTGCGGTGGCGCGGCACGAGAGCGTTTCGCGGGCTGCCGCGGAACTGTCGTTGTCGCAATCGGCGACCAGCATGGCGCTGGCCGAGTTCGAGCGCCAGTACGACACCCAGTTGTTCGATCGTTTTGGCAAGACGTTGCGCCTTAACGAGCTCGGTCAGACGCTGCTGCCGCAGGCGATCGAGCTGATCGAGCGGGCGGTGGCCATCGAGAGCATGCTCGAGGGTCGCGCCGGCTACGGCAAGCTGACGATCGGTGCGACCCTGACCATCGGCAACTACCTGGCAACGCTGATCGTCGCCGACTTCCTCAAGCGCCACCCTGAGAGCACCTTGCACCTGACGGTTCACAACACGATGACGATCACCGAGCAACTGGCCCGCCACGAGCTCGATCTCGGCTTGATCGAAGGGAGTTGCCATCACCCGGAACTGGTCGTCGAGCCATGGGTGGAGGACGAACTGGTGGTCTTTGCCGCGCCCGGGCATGCGCTGGCCAGCAAACGTTCGGCGACGCTGGCCGAGCTGGCCGAAGAATCGTGGATTGTGCGTGAAACCGGCTCGGGCACGCGCGAGACTCTCGATCGGGCGCTGCGCCATCACCATTGGCCGCTCAAGGTGCGGCTTGAACTCGAGCACACCGAGGCAATCAAGCGCGCTGTCGAGTTCGGTCTCGGCATCGGCTGCATCTCGCGGCTGGCATTGCGCGAAGCGTTCCGGCGCGGCAGTCTGGTGGCCATCGAAACTCCTGAACTCGATCTGCGGCGGCATTTTCACTTCGTTTGGCACAGGCGCAAGTTCCAGACGGCGGGAATGCGCGAGTTCGTCGGGCTGTGCCGCGCGATGACGGCAGGTATTGCGCGCAGCGACCAGATCGAGTGGTCGTTCATTCCGTAGGTACAGCCGCCTATTTTTCCGCCCCGATTGCGCCCATACTAGGCTTTTTTGTCAGGAGAGATTCCCATGACGCTTTGTCCCATTGCCATCGTCGCTGGCTGCCAGAAATGCCCCGCCTTCAAGATCTGCCCGCTCAAGAGCATTCTTGGCGACGCTCCGCAAGCCGCTGAGTCGGAGCCTGCGAGCGGCGCCAGCCCGGGTGCGGAAACCAGCAAGAAATAGGCGCGAGAGGAGCCGGCCATGACATCTGGCGCCAGCGATGAGCCGGCCGAAGCCGACTTGACCGAGGTGCTGCATGAGCCGCGATTGTGGCGCCACAATGGCTGGACGGCCCGCATCATCAAGAACGAAGACGACGAAGGATGGGCCGTGGCGATGATCAAGGACGGCGAACCCGAGCCCGCGCTGGTCGGTCCCTGGACAATGGGGCGAGACAAGCGGAACCCCAAGCCGCTTGACGCCGCGGCGTTCAACACCCTGGTCAAGACCGCCGCGGAGGTTCTCCGCCGTCATGAGCAACAGTTGCGGGCGACGCTGCACAAGAGCGTCACGGTTGCCGCGCCCTGCGGACGGCTCAGTGTCACGCTCGACATCGTCCCCGACGAGGACGATCCGCATGCCCTGCTGGCGGCAGCCGACGCAAACGGCGAGCAACTGGCGCAGGTACGCGTGTCGCCCGGATTCAAACTGAACATGGCCAGCGCCAGCGCATGGATCGATGATGGGTTCCGGCGGCCCGTCGGCGTGTGATCACGGCCTGGCGGACAGCGATGCGTCGTGGTCCAGTGCTACTGGAACGAACTCGCCTGCAACGCCTTCGATTCCTTTGTCGAGCTTGAATTTCCGACGCTGGAAGACTCGGCTCGCTGGGCCGGCAGCGAGGATTACGGGAAACTGCTGGACGTCCGCAGCAGGGCGATGCGGCTGACCCTGTTCGCCATCGAATAAGCGCGTGTCAAGGGATCTTCCCGACCAGGTCCGCGCCTTGGCCTGGCAAGCGGCCGCGACGGTCACGGTCTGAGCCACCTGCCTCGCGAGCGCGCAGCGCCAACGCCTCGTTGGCAATAAGCGCCCCGAGGACGAGGGCGCCGCCGGTCAGGGTGCTGGCGCCCGGCTGCTCACCGGCTCCGAGCCATGCCCAGGCCACTCCGAAGACGACTTCGAGCAGCCCGAGCAGGGCGATCTCCGGCGCCGCCAGGACGCGCGACAGGCGCACGAGCAGCAGGCACGGAATCGCCAGTTGAACGACGCCGAGCATGGCCAGCAGGCCGATGTCGTGCGCCGACGCCCGGAATGGATACGCGAGCGGCAGGGTGAACGCCGAGGACAGAAGTGCGCCGATGAGAACGGCTGGCAACATGTCCTGTCGAGTGGCGGTGTCGCCGTCGACCTGGCGGTGACCGACGTGCTGCAAGGTCGTGAAGTTGAGTGCGGCGGCAAGCGGCACGGCCAGGGCAACGGAGGTGCCGGCCAGCGACAGTCCGCTGTGCGCCTCCTGCCAGAACATCCAGCCAATGCCCACGCCGGCGAGCGCGATGGCCATCCAGGTTCTCGCCGGCAGGCGGTGATTGAGGAACAGTCGGGTGAACAACGCGGTGATCAAGGGCCCGATCGCCATAGTCACCAGGACGTTGGCGACGGTGGTAAGCGTGATCGCCAGCATGAAGGCGGTGAACATCACAGACCAGCAGAAGCCTGAGAACCAGAGCGGCCAGGATGCCTGCGCCAATCCTCGCCAGAGCGCGGGCCCACGCATGGCGAGCAGGGCTACGCTCAGCGCCAGGGTGTTGAACAGGCTCCGCCAGAAGGTGACTTCGAAGCTGCCGGCGCTCTCCAGGTAGCGGGAGACCACTCCGGCGATGCTCCACAACAGGGCGACGAGGATCATCAGGGCAACGGCACGACGGTGCGACATGCACGGGCTTTCTGCCGCGCACGGTGCGGCTGGGGAAAGAGCGCCATTGTGCCCGATTCTGGCGGCGCCGGCGCCACCTCGGTCGTAGTGTCGCTGGCGGCGGTAGCCACCGGCGCCGCCGATGAGCGATTCGACGAGCACGTGGCCGCCGACGTAGCAGCACAGCGGCTGACTTTCCAGGCCTACGACCGCTCCCGCCGCGTGGCGTGCCGGGGTCACAGGCGGTCCAGCATCGCCCATGTATTTGGATCGGCTAAAATGCAGAGGACATTGTACTTACAGTGCCCATGAGAACCTCCTCCATGCCAAAGGCAATCTGATGGCGAAAACGCCGGCCAGAAAAAACGACTCCAGCGCCAACCTCGGCTTCGAAGCCAAACTCTGGCTCGCCGCCGACAAGCTGCGCAACAACATGGACGCGGCGGAATACAAGCACGTCGTCCTCGGCCTGATCTTCCTCAAATATATCTCCGACACTTTCGACGAACACCACGCCAGGCTCGTCGCCGGCTCAGTGGCCAAAAGCGGCGACTACGAAGGCGCCAACCCCGAGGACGAGGACGAATACCTCGCCGCCAACGTCTTCTGGGTGCCGGTGGACGCCCGATGGGCGCAGATCCAGTCCCGCGCCAAGCTCCCCAGCATCGGCAAGGACGTGGACGACGCCATGGTGGCGCTGGAGCGCGACAACCCCCGCCTCAAAGGCGCGCTCAACAAGAACTACGGCCGCGCCGACCTCGACAAACACCGCCTCGGCGAACTCATCGACCTCATCGGCTCCATCCAGCTCGCCGATGTCGCCAGCCGCTCCAAGGATTTGTTGGGCCGCGTCTTCGAATACTTCCTCACCCAGTTCGCCAGCGCCGAGGGCAAGAACGGCGGCCAGTTCTACACGCCGTCCTGCGTCGTGCGCGTCCTCGTCGAGATGCTCGCCCCCTACAAAGGCCGCATCTACGACCCGTGTTGCGGCTCCGGCGGAATGTTCGTGCAGTCGGAAAAGTTCGTCGAAGCCCACGGCGGCCAGCTCGGCGACATCAGCATCTACGGCCAGGAGAGCAACCCGACCACGCGGCGGCTGGCGATCATGAACCTGGCGCTGCGCGGCATCGAGGCCGACTTCGGCGTTGAGAATGCCGACACCTTCCGCCGCGACCTGCATCCCGACCTGCGCGCCGACTACGTTCTCGCCAACCCGCCGTTCAACGACTCCGACTGGTTCCGTAAAGACGACGACGTGCGCTGGCAGTTCGGCGTGCCGCCCAAGGGCAACGCCAACTTCGCCTGGGTGCAGCACTTCATCCACCACCTCGCGCCGGCTGGCTTCGCGGGTTTTGTATTGGCCAACGGCAGCATGTCTTCGAACCAGTCGGGCGAAGGCGACATCCGGCAACAACTCATCGAAGCCGACCTCGTGGACTGCATGGTCGCGTTGCCCGGCCAGCTCTTCTACAGCACGCAGATTCCGGTCTGCCTCTGGTTCCTGACGAAGAGCAAAGCCGCCGAGGCCAAGCGGCATTTCAGGGAACGCCGCAAGCAGACCCTCTTCATCGACGCCCGCAAACTCGGCACCCTGATCGACCGCGTGCACCGCGAGCTGACCGACGCCGACCTGCAGAAGATCGTTACCACCTACCACGCCTGGCGCGGCGACCGTGTGTCTCACTCTCCCCGCGCGGGTGAGGGCCGGGGTGAGGGGGCAACTGCCTACGAAGACCTCGCCGGCTTCTGCAAGTCCGCCACCACCGCCGAGATCGCCGGGCACGGCTTTGTGCTCACGCCCGGCCGCTACGTCGGCGCCGAGGAAGTCGAGGACGACGGCGAACCCTTCGCGGAAAAGATGCCGCGCCTCGTCGCCGAACTGCACGCCCAGTTCGCCGAGTCGGCGAAACTGGAATCGGCGATCAAGGCGAACATGGAAAAGCTGGGCTATGGTCTCTAGCAAGAAAGCGGGCACACCCGCCCTGCGCCCCCAAGCGACCGAGCGCAAGCAGCGCGGTCGCACCGACCGCAGCGCCATGTTCCCGGCAGCGCCCGGCATCGTTGAAATGCCGGCCGGCTACGCCGACTGGTTGACCGACATCAAGACCCGGATTCGCCGGGAACGTCTGCGCATCGTGCTGGCCAGCAACAGCGCCATGCTGCTGCTGTATTGGGACATCGGCCAGAGCATCATCGCCAAGCAGGCCGCGCAGGGTTACGGCACACGCGTCGTCGACCGTCTGGCTGCCGATCTGCGCGACGCTTTCCCCGACATGCAGGGTTTTTCGCCACGCAGCCTCAAATACATGCGTGCCTTCGCCACCGCCTGGCCAGATCTGGATCTTGTGCAACGGGTCGTTGCACAACTGACCTGGGGGCAAAACATCACCCTGCTGGAAAAACTGGACACTCCCGAAGATCGCCTCTGGTACGCCGCCCGAACCGTCGAGCACGGCTGGTCGCGCAACATTCTGGCCATGCAGATCGAAACCCGCGCCCGCCTGCGCCATGGCAAGGCGCAGAACAACTTCCCCGCCACCCTGCCGCCGGAAGACTCGGACATGGCGGCGCAAGTCTTCAAAGACCCTTACCTGTTCGACTTTCTCGGCACCGATGCACCGCGTCGGGAAAAGCATCTTGAGCAAGGCCTGCTGGACCACATCCAGAAATTCCTGCTCGAACTCGGCCAGGGTTTCGCCTTCGTCGGACGGCAAGTGCATCTGGAACTGGGCGACGACGACTTCTACCTCGACCTGCTTTTTTATCACCTCAAACTGCGCAGCTACATCGTCATCGAACTCAAGGCGCGCAAATTCGAGCCCGGCGACGGCGCGCAACTTGGCATGTATATGACCGCTGTGGATCGCCTGCTGGCGCATCCCGACGACAAACCCACCCTGGGCCTGCTGCTGGTGCGCGAAAAGAATCGAGTCTTGGTGGAATACGCCCTGGGTGGCAGCGCCCGGCCGATCAGCGTCGCCGAATGGGAAACCCAACTGACGCGCGCGCTACCCCGCGAACTCCAAGGGAGCCTGCCGACCATCGAGGAGATCGAGGCGGAATTGAGCGGGGATGTGGGGGGCGGGCATGGGTGAGTGGAGCAGGCAGGGAACACGACTGGCAGAAGATGCCGCCGCGGTACCGTCAGCGCCGACTTTTGCGGGTAGACTGAATTTGCTTGCTCGTGCCGCAAGCCTTGCGGGGGCTGGGTTATGGCGAGTGAGTGGGAAGAAACTACGCTTGGCGACTGCGCTGACTGGCTTTCAGGCGGTACGCCATTCAAAGGCAACGATGCATACTGGTCAGGCCCGATTCCTTGGGTCAGCGCCAAAGACATGAAGTCGTTTCGCCTTCACGACGCAGAGGACCACATGTCGCCTCTCGCAGTGGGTAAGGGCGGAAAGGTTGTCCCGGCTGGAACGATTCTGCTGCTGGTGCGCGGCATGACCCTGCACAACGACGTGCCGATTTGCATGGTGACGCGGGAGATGGCTTTCAATCAGGACATCAAGGCACTTCACCCCGCGAAGAACGTGGACGGCGCGTTCCTCGCCTATTGGTTGCTCGCTCACAAGCCGGACTTGTTGGCTTCGGTGGACCACGCCGGACATGGAACCGGCAGGCTTGTCACTGGCACTCTGAAGGGGAAGGCGGTTCAACTCCCACCCCTCGCCGAGCAAAAAGCCATCGCGGAGGTGCTTGGGGCGCTGGACGACAAGATCGAGTTGAACCGGCGGATGAACGCGACGCTGGAGGCGATGGCGCGGGCGCTGTTCCAGAGCTGGTTCGTGGATATCCACCCCGTCCGCGCCAAACTCGACGGCCGCCAACCCGCCGGCCTCGACTCCGCCACCGCCGCGCTCTTTCCTGACCATCTGGAAGGCTCCCCGCTCGGCCACATTCCCAAAGGGTGGTCCGCCAAGTCTCTATCCGAAGTCGTCGAGGTGAATCCACGCCGCACCTTGAGGACTGGAACCATCGCGCCCTACCTCGATATGAAAAATCTGCCCACGCAGGGCCACAGTGCAGACGAAGTGGTTGACCGTGAGTTCAGCTCTGGCACCAAGTTTCAAAACGGTGACACACTCCTCGCGCGCATCACTCCTTGCCTGGAGAACGGCAAAACCGGTTACGTGGATTTTCTGGAAGAAGGCCAAGTCGGCTGGGGTTCCACCGAATACATCGTCCTCGCGCCAAAGCCGCCGCTTCCGCCGCAGTTCGGCTACCTGCTCGCCCGCTCCGACCCACTGCGCACCCACGCCATCCACAACATGACCGGCACCAGTGGGCGCCAGCGTGTCCCGTCGGAATGCTTCAAAAGTTTCCTCATCGCCGTCCCGCCGCCGGCAATCGCGTGTCGCTTCGACGAACTCACCGCGCCGCTGATGACGGAAATTAAAGCTAACGCCAACCAATCCCGCACCCTCGCCACACTGCGCGACACCCTGCTGCCGAAGCTGCTTTCCGGAGAGTTGAGCGTGGGCAGTTGTCCGGAGTTACCGGATAGCGCAAGTCCAAGGGGAGCAAAGCCATGAGCAAAGACAAGCCCACTGCCGGCGGTCGCGCCAAGAAGAAGACCGAGGTCTCGCTCGTGCGCTCGTCGGCGGCCGAATACCTCACCCTTGTGGCTGCCGTCGGCAACTCGGAGGCCAGCGTCGAGATGCGTTATGAGGATGAAAACATCTGGCTGACGCAGAAGATGATGGCCGCGCTTTACGATGTCTCTGTCCCTGCCATCAACCAACACCTGAAGCGCATCTTCAGCGACAACGAACTTGAGGAATCTTCAGTTGTTAAGCAGTACTTAAGTACTGCCACCGACGGCAAGCGCTATGAGACGAAGCATTACAGCCTGCAAGCGATCATCGCCATCGGCTTCAAGATCGAGAACGAACGCGCGGTCCAGTTTCGAAAGTGGGCCAACCAGATCGTCAAGGACTACACCATCCAGGGCTGGACCATGGATGCGGAACGCCTCAAGCATGGCGGTCACATTACGGACGAGTTCTTCGAGCGCCAACTCGAAAAGATTCGGGAAATCCGTCTGAGCGAGCGCAAGTTCTATCAGAAGATCACCGACATCTATGCGACCGCGTTGGATTACGACTCTTCCGCAACAGCGACGAAGCGCTTCTTTGCCGCAGTTCAAAACAAGATGCACTACGCCGTGCACGGCCAAACGGCGGCCGAACTGATCGTGGATCGAGCAAACCACGAAAGGCAACACATGGGCCTCACGAGTTGGGAAGACGTGCCCAAAGGGAAAATCCATCGCTACGACGTATCCATCGCCAAGAACTACCTCTCGGAATTCGAGCTGGGGCAGATGCAGCGCATCGTCTCCGCCTATCTCGACATGGCCGAAATGCAGGCCTTGCGAAAAATTCCGATGACAATGGAAGACTGGGAAAAGCGCTTGAGCGGCTTCCTCCAACTCTGGGATCGAGAAATCCTTCGTGATGCTGGAAAAGTGACGGCGGAATTGGCCAAAGCCCATGCCGAGAGCGAATTCGAGAAATACCGTATCGTCCAGGACAGGCTGTTCGAGTCGGATTTTGATCTGCTGATCAAGCAGTTGCCGGAGAAGAGTGACGAGCCATGAGCGCTCTCAACGAATCCACCGTCGAAGACGCCGCCCTGACCTGGTTCGGCGAACTGGGCTACGCGGTCGGACACGGGCCGCAGATCGCACCGGGTGAAGCGGCGGCGGAGCGCGATTCGTTTGCCGAGGTGGTGCTGGTTGGGCGCCTGCGCGCGGCCCTGCGGCGGATCGACCCGGCGATCCCCGACGAGGCGCGGGAGGAGTCCTTGCGCAAGGTGCTGCGGGTGGCGAACGGCTCGCTGGTACAGACCAACCGCGCCTTCCACCGGATGCTGCGTGATGGCGTCGATGTGGAGTACCAGCGGCCCGATGGCTCGATCAAGGGCGACAAGGCGCGGCTGCTGGATTTCGCCGACGTGCGGGCGAACGACTGGCTGGTGGTGAACCAGTTCACCGTGATCGAGGCGCAGCACAACCGCCGGCCTGATGTGGTGGTCTTCGTGAACGGCCTGCCGCTGGCGTTGATCGAACTGAAGAACGCCGCCGACGAGGACGCGACGATCTGGAGCGCCTACGCGCAGATCCAGACCTACAAGGCGGAGGTGCCGAGCCTGCTGCACTACAACGCGGCGTTGGTGGTGAGCGACGGATTGCAGGCGCGCATCGGTTCGCTGACGGCGTACCAGGAGTGGTTCAAGGTCTGGCGCACGATTGATGGCGAGGGCGATGCACCGAAGACCGCGCTGGAACTGGTGACGCTGGTGCGCGGGGTGTTCGGCCGGCAACGCTTCCTCGATCTGCTCCAGCATTTCATCGCCTTCGAGGAAGACACGGACACGGGCGCGCTGCTCAAGATCATCGCGGGCTACCATCAGTTCCACGCGGTGAATGCGGCGGTGGAGGAAACGGTGCGTGCGAGTGGTAGACAGGAAAGCATGAACGACGCGGGCGTGCTGCGCCAGGACACCGGCCGCAATTGGGCCGGTCGGATGCACGGCGGCAAGCCGGGCGACCGTCGCGCGGGCGTGGTCTGGCACACGCAGGGCAGCGGCAAGAGTTTCACCATTCTGTTCTTCGCCGCGCGGGTGATTCGCGAACCTGCGATGCAGAACCCGACGCTGGTGGTGCTGACCGACCGCAACGATCTCGACGACCAGCTTTTCGGCCAGTTCCAGCGCTGCCACGACATGCTTGGCCAGATGCCGATGCAGGCGGAGAGCCGCGAGCATCTGGCGGAACTGCTCAAGCGGGCGAGCGGCGGTGTGGTGTTTACGACGATCCACAAGTTCATGCCCGAGGGCGGCGGCCCGGGGGTGGCACGCATGGCGGCGCTCAGCGGGCGCCGGAACATCGTGGTCATCGCCGATGAAGCGCACCGCTCGCACTACGGCTTCGGCGGGCGCGTGAACGAGAAGGGCGAGATGTCCTACGGCTTCGCCAGCAACCTGCGCGATGCCTTGCCGAACGCATCGTTCATCGGCTTCACCGGCACGCCCATCGAGAAGACCGACGCCAACACGCGGACGGTGTTCGGCGATTACATCTCCATCTACGACATCCAGCGCGCCGTGGCCGATGAGGCGACGAAGCCGATCTATTACGAGAGCCGCATCGCCAAGCTGGCGCTGAACGCCGCCGAGCTGCCGAAGCTCGATGCCGAGTTCGAGGAAATCACCGAAGGCGAGGAGCTGACGAAGAAGGAGAAGCTGAAAAGCAAGTGGGCCGCGCTGGAAGCGCTGGTCGGCGACTCGAAACGCATCGCGCTCATCGCCGCCGATCTGGTGACGCATTTCGAGAAGCGCGTGGAGGCGCTGGACGGCAAGGCGATGATCGTCTGCATGAGCCGCCGCATCTGCGTGGATCTCTTCAACGCATTGATCACGCTGCGGCCTGAGTGGGAGGCGGAGACGCTGAAAGTGGTAATGACCGGCAGCGCCGAAGACGGCTCCGGCTGGCAGCGCCACATCGGCAACAAGGAGAAACGCCGCAAGCTGGCGAATCGCTTCAAGGATGCCAAAGACCCGTTCAGGATCGTCATCGTGCGCGACATGTGGCTGACCGGATTCGACGCCCCCTGCCTGCACACGATGTATGCCGACAAGCCGATCCAGGGCCACGGCCTGATGCAGGCCATCGCTCGTGTGAACCGCGTGTTCAAGGACAAGCCGGGTGGCCTGATCGTCGATTACCTCGGCCTCGCCGATCAGCTCAAGCGGGCGCTTGCCACCTACACCGAGAGCGGTGGCCACGGCGACCCGACCCACGACACGAAGCAGGCCATCGCCGTGATGCACGAGAAACATGGCGTCGCCTGCGCCATGCTGCACGGCTTCAAGTGGGAGCAATGGACGACCGGCACGCCGACCGAGCGCCTGCAACTCATCCCCGCCGGACAGGAACACCTCCTCGAACAGGAGGACGGCAAGAAGCGCTGGGTGCAGGTGGTCATGGAACTCTGGCAAGCGTTTGCCCTCTGCTCCGCCACCGATGAAGCGAGCGCGATCCGCGACGACGTTTCGTTTTTCCAGGCCCTGCAAGCCGCGCTCAACAAGAAATCCGGCGAGAATCGCAAGTCACCGGAGCAGATCGACGCGGCGATCCGCCAGCTCGTTTCCAAAGCGATCACCACCGACGGCGAGATCATCGACGTCTTCACCGCCGCCGGTTTGAAGAAGCCCGACATCGGCATTCTCAGCCCGCAGTTCCTCGCCGAAGTGCGCGGCCTCAAGCACAAGAACGTCGCCGCCGAACTGCTGGAGAAGCTGCTCAAGGACGAGTTGAAGTAGCGCTCGAAGAAGAACCTCGTGCAGAGCCAGTCCTTCGCCGAGAAGCTCAAAAAGACGCTCAACGCCTACCACAACCGCGCCATCAGCACGATGGAAGTCATCGAGGAACTCATCAAGCTGGCGAAAGACATGGACGCCGCCACCCGGCGCGGCGAGGACATGGGCCTGACCGACGACGAGATCGCCTTCTACGACGCGCTTGCCGCGAACGAATCCGCCGTGAAGGCGATGGGCGACGACAAGCTCAAGGTCATTGCCAGCGAGCTGATCACCCAGGTCCGCAAGAGCGTGACGATCGACTGGACCCTGCGTGAAGGCGCGCGGGCGAGAATCCGCGTGATGGTGAAACGTATTCTGAACAAGTACGGCTATCCACCGGACTTGCAGGACGAGGCGGTGAAGACCGTCCTGATGCAGGCGGAGTTGTTGTCGGCAATGTGGGCGACTGCGTGAGCGTGGGCAGGCCGGTCGCCGGCGTCATGCGGCCGCTCAGGACTGGTAGCGGTGATAGCGGTGATAGCGGTGATAGCGGTGGTGAAGCGCTGCTTCCTGGTAGCCTTGTTGCCGACGGCCAGAAGCCGATAGACTGCAGCCTTCACCAGCCCGTTGGAGAAACCGATGGCAGCCTATTTGGTCGTGGATACTCTGCTCGACAACCCCGAGCGGTACGAACAGTACAAGCTGCGGGCCAAACCGCTGGTCGAGCAGTATGGCGGCGAGTACTTGGCGCGTGGCGGTAACATGACGCTCAAAGAGACCGACCTCTGGACACCTTCACGCCTCGTGTTGATACGATTCCCTGACGCGGAGACGGCCAACCGCTTTTACGATTCAGCGGAGTACCAGGAGGTTCTGCAAATCAGCAAGAAGTCAGCCCGCAGGACGATGATCGTGCTGGAAGGCCTTTAGTCCGTTGCCGACACCAATTGGTGAGGTGAGGCGAGGCGAGGGGAGCGCATAGAAGCGCCGGCTCGCGCTTCTGGATGCCGTTCATCAAACATCGTCAAGGTCTCCGGAAACTCCGGGAAACGTCTCTTGACCGCTGATTATCTGGCCAGTAAAGTCCCCGCATCCTAACGGCGGAACAGAAGCTCGACGATGATGTCTCGACTGGCGGGAATGAGGCGCGAGGATGTCATCTGGCTTCTGGGCAGCCTCAGCGCCCTGTACCGCCTGCCGTTCGAGGCGAGCCTCGTCGAACATGAGTTCCCGCCGCCCTACACGCTTGCCACCTTGCACGAAGCAGCGCGCGCGCTCGGGTTCACGACCGGCGTCGTGGCGCTGGCGGAAGTCGAGTGGCGGAAACTGCCGCTGCCGGCGGTCGGCTTTTTGCGCGCTGCGGCTGTCCCCGAAGGGCGCCAAGCGGCCTGCCAGCCGCTACTCATCGTCAGCACCGACGGCCAGTCGCTGCTCTGCTTCGCCGCCGGCACGCAGAATCCGGAAACGCTGTCGATTGCTGAAGCGCACCAGCAGCTCGAGGCGGAACTCGTTCTGCTGGCCAGAGACACACGCTCCACGCACGCGGAGACGGCCGACTTCGAGAATCTCATCAGCGAGCGCAAGCCCTTCGGTTTCGCCTGGTTCGTTCCCGAGATCCTCAAGCACCGGTCGATCTGGCGCGACGTCCTGGCAGCCAGCCTGACGATCCAGCTTGTCGGACTGGCGACGCCGCTGATCACCCAGGCAATCATCGACAAGGTCGTCGTCCACCAGACACATGGCACGCTGGTCGTTCTTGGTGTGGCACTGCTGATGTTCATGTTATTTGCCGGCAGCATGACCTGGTTGCGCCAGTATCTCGTCCTGCACACCGGGAGCCGGATCGATGCCGTGCTCGGCAGCGAGGTCTTCCGGCACCTGCTGCGACTGCCGCTTCCCTGGTTCGAACAACGCCCGACCGGCACCTTGGTCGCCCGTCTGCAGGGGATCGAAACCATTCGCGAGTTCGTCTCCGGCGCGGCCGTCACCTTGCTCCTCGATCTTCCCTTTCTGCTGATTTTCCTGGCGGTGATGTTCGCTTACAGCTGGCAGCTTTCGCTGATCGCTGTTTTCCTGCTCGGGATGATCGCCACCATCAGCCTCCTCGTCGCGCCGCTGTTGCGCCAAAGACTCAACCGGCAGTTCCTGCTCGGCGCCCGCAACCAGGCGTTCCTGACCGAGTACGTGGCCGGAATGGCGACCGTCAAGTCGCTGCAGATGGAGGCCGACATCGACCGCAGGTACGGCGACCACCTGGCCCAGTACCTCGCTGCCGGTTTTGCGACCAAACAGGTTGGCAACACCTACAACGTGGTGGCCAACGGACTCGAACAGTTGATGACGCTCGCCATCCTGATCACCGGCGCGCTACTGATCATGCGCAACGACGGCTTTACCGTCGGCATGCTGGTCGCCTTCCAGATGTTCGCCAGCCGCATGAGCCAACCTCTGCTGCGCATCGTCGGTCTGTGGCAGGAGTTCCATCAAGCCAGCATCGCCGTACAGCGGCTCGGCGACATCCTCGACACGCCGCGCGAGCCGCACACGGTTGTCCCGCACCGCCAGAAGCTGGACGACGGTCTGCTGACCATCGACAATCTCGCCTTCCGCTACTCTGAACAGCACCCCTGGCTGTACAGGAATCTCGACCTGGCCTTCACACCGGGCCACCTCACCGTTGTCACCGGCCCATCGGGTTGTGGCAAGAGCACGCTGGCGAAGCTGCTGCTCGGCTTCTATCAGCCAGCCGAAGGTCGTATCACGCTCGACGGCAAGGAGATCCGCCATCTCGCCGCCAACGAACTGAGAGCGACTTTCGGCGTGGTGCCGCAGGAGACCGTGCTGTTCGCCGGTACGCTTTACGACAATCTGCTCATGGCGCACCCACATGCCGGTTTCGAAGAAGTCATTGCGGCCTGCAAGGCCGCCGAGATCCACGAGGTGATCGAACAGTTGCCGGGAGGCTATCAGACCGAGATCGGCGAACGCGGCACCGGGCTTTCCGGCGGGCAGCGGCAACGCATCGCCATCGCCCGGGCGCTGCTCAAGCGCCCGCGCATCCTGATTTTCGACGAAGCGGTGTCCAACCTCGATGTGCAAACGGCCGAACATTTCGCGAGGACGATCAACAAGCTGAAGGGGAGGGTGACGATGATCTTCATTACCCACCAGGTGCCGGCCGGTCTGCGGGTCGATGAGGTAGTCACTTTCCGTGTCACGCCAGGCGCATCCGGCGCTACGGTCGTGCAGCACCGGCAGTGAGTACGGTCGGCGGCACGAACGCGGCGTCGTCCCTGCGACCCACCGGCGAAGTCCTGTTGACAGCGCTTTCGCCTCATTGATACTGTATATACTGCCACTAAAAATCACCGGCATGGAGTGCCCGCGTCGACCCGGGACGGCGTCCGGTTCACCCCGGGGTCGGCCGCCATTGTCACCGCTTCACCGTCTTGCACACCGAGCGCAAAGGGGAAGGAAAGTCGATGAGTGCAGCCCAGAGAACACTCCTGTCGTCGGCATGCCGCCGCTCCAGCCGGCTGCTCCTGCTGCTCGCGCTGACCGCTTCGCTTCCCGGCTACGTCGGGGCGGGGCAAGCGGCGACGCCGGATGCTGCGCAGACGGACAAGCCGTCCAACCTCCGCCCGGGGACCGCCAATTGGTTCACGCACCCGTGGTCGGCGCTGCTCGGCAAGTCGCCGCCCCCGCCGCCCGCGCAGCCGAAAGGCCCGATTCCGACGTATCCGCAGGTGCGCTATCCCGTCCTCGATTCCGCCTTCCCGATCGCCGACAAAGAACACCTCTGGTGGCTGGACAACGATCGCGTCGTCTTCATGGGTTACGAGCCCGGCAGCTACGACCCCGGCTGGGAAAAGAAAACCCTCAGCCAGCGACGCGCCGATGGGCGCGAGACGGACATGCGGGTGGGGCACTACGTCTGGGATACGCGGACCAACGAGGTCAGACTGTTTCGTCGCCGTCTCCACGATTTCTGTGTCGAAGAGGGCGTGTCTGCCTTTCTCGAGCTGCCGGACAAGGAAGCGCCTCCGCCGGCCAAGATTACGCCGTTGTGGATCGGACCGCTCACACTGTGGACCGGCCCCTTCGGCAAGGAACGCCCCAAGCCCGACATTGACGCCAACCGACTGGTCGACAATCGTTGGACTCCGGGCCCTTGCGGGGTAATCGCTCCTCCGGGCGGTTTTGGCGCGCGCATTCCGCTGCACGCCGGCTGGGGCGTGCTCGAGCGCAGACGCTTCGACCAGCCGCTCCTCTACACTCCGCGCAAGGGCCCGCCGCGCGAACTGCCGCTGCTGACCAAAGATTGGGGTAGAGTGCTTTACGCCCCCTGGCGCAAGCAGTACCTGCTCAGCGAAATTCACGGCAACAGCGAAATAATGCCGGCGATCTGGTGGTTGTCGCAGGACGGCAGCACGCAGGCGATTGCCATCCCGAATACCGGCTACCTCAGCGCTTCCTTTCGTCCGATCCGCCCCGGCGTGCTGATGACCGGCCGGTCGCGGCCTGGAGAAAGGGTGACTCAAACGCCGGAGAGCTTCATTCTCGGCAACGACGGCAGCGTACGGAGTATCGGCCGCTTCTCGCTCTACAAGTACGGTACCTCACCGAACGGTTGCCGCATCGCTTACCAGAATTCCCGTTGCTTCCCCGACCCCTCACGTTCGGTTGACCGTGCTGCGCCGCGCCATATCGGCTGCGTGACCGCCCATATGATCGACTTCTGCCAGAAGGGAGAAACGCCATGACCACCCCTCTCGACACCCGCAATGCACTGGCAATGGAAATGCTCGTCGCGTGCGATCAATCGTACGTTTACGGCAAGAGCGAAAGCGTCGGTGAAGGCACCCGGATAGGCCCGCTGCCCGACTCGTCCGAGGCCAGCGAAGCGCCCCTGCCTTACGCGCTGCCGGACGCAGGATTCGTCGTCGCCGCAGTGCTCGAAGCTAAAGAAACCGGCTTCAAGAGCGTGCTCTACAAGCACGAGACACGCAACGAATTCATCGTCGCGATGGCCGGAACCGACGGGCCGAACTTCCAGGATTGGGCGCAGAACCTCCGCTGGGGATGGGGACAATGGGATTTCATCGACGAAGCGACTAGCGGGCTCAGCGAAAACAGCGGGAAGTTTAAGGTAACGGACGCACTGAAGAACCTCGCCAAGCCCGACTCAAAGCCGGTGATCCACTTCACCGGCCAGTCACTCGGCGGTGCCCTCGCCGAGTACGCGGCGTTCGACTACTGGCAGACGAACCAGATCAAATATCCAGACATTCTCGACCGCCTTACGCTCACCACCTTCAACGGCCTCGCCGGCGGCGCGGCGCTGACGCGCCTTGGCGGCGCGACGGACGAGCAACTGGCTGCCTTCCGGCCGGCGCGAGCGGCGCATTACGAAGTGGCCAACGACCTCGTCAACCGCCTCGGCGGCAACCATCTGGCCGGGGCAGGGAATTTGTACCGGCTCGACTTTCGCTCCGACCAAACCGACCCGACCAGCGGCGAAAAGCTGCTGCTCAACCCGGTCGATGCGCACCGCATCGAGTCCGGCTTCTACCGCCCGTTTGCCCAGCAGATCGCCAAAGGCGACCATCGGCTGTTCAACCAGGCCAGCGCCAATACCGATTGGCAGCCACTCCCCGTCGAGGGCTTGCAGTCAGAACCCGGCAGGATCATCAGCCTCTTCAACAAAGGGCACGTTACCGAAACCTCCGGCAAGTACCGAGCGATCGCCGGCCTGATCGTCGCCCTCAACAGCGCCACCAGCAGCCGCGACGTCGACGCCCTCTTCAAGCCGGTTCTCGACGCCTTGCTGCACTCCGATCTGTCTTCTTTCGAGGGTGGGGCGGGACCGGTGACTCCCCCCAGGGGATGGTTGAGCAAAGGTCTGGCCAAACTTTCCAGCCACATTTCAAGCGACGATCTCAAGGGCGTTGCCAATGAGGCGAAGGCTCTGGCGCTCAACAGCCTGCTGTCGGCGCTGGCCATCGAGGCCCTGGCCGAGAAGGACAAGCGCCCCGACGTCGGGCGCCTTGACGCCCTGCTCGAAGGGACGCCGGTCGATCCGGCAGTCAACGCCTACGTCGGCCTACCCATCGACGCGGCCACTCGTCTGCAGCAGATCGCAACCGGCGCCGAAATGATCGATCTATCGGCCAGCGGCCTGCGTGATGTCGACCTCGCCATCCTGCGCGAACTGGGTGTGGATGCGGATGTCATCAAGGAAGCGCTGCTTGGTGAGGCCGCCGCGTCCGACAACTGGAAGCGCGTCTTGTTGGAAGTGGTGGTCAAGGCCTATCCCGGCCTTGAGTGGGAGGTCAAGAAGGACGGCGCCGAGCGTTTGATCAAGACCGTGATCGCCGTCGACAAAATCATTGCGCGCAACATCTTGGAGGCCGATGAGTGGTTGCTCGACCAGGCCGCCAAACCTTGGCGCGAACTGGCGGAAGCGGTAACTACGGTCGCCCGCGCAGTCGCTGACGCGATTCCCGATTACGTCCCCGACTACAGCGGCGACCTTGAATTCCCCGAAATCGCCGCCTTCACTGATCAACAGCCGATCGTCAGCCGATTCGCCGAACACCTCTGGGCCCTCGCCGAGCAAGTCGCTTCCGCGCTCTCCGGCAGCGCTGCCGCCGCGGAGGTCGCGACGCAATACAAGGACGCCCGACGCCTCATCCTGGATGCCGGCCAGACCCTCGTCATCACGCAGGACAAGCGCAACCCCTTCGCCGGCGGCGCTCTCGATCCCGATGCGATCGCGACCGCCAGCCTGCGCGAAGGTCACACGCGAGGCTTCACTCTCTTTCTTCCCTTCCTTGCCGGCGACGCTGGCCAGGTGGTCAAGCTGACACTGGCCGGCGCCAGCGCCGACACCTTCAGCGTGCTCGACCGGGGCAAGCGCGTCGACCTTTCCGGCGACGGCAGCTTCCGGCTCACCATTCCCGCGGGCGAACGCCAGGTCTCCTTCGCGCTCTGGGCGCGAGACGACTTTGACAGCGACGACTCGCTGACGCTCCGGGCGCAGCTCACCGACGCCGACGGCACGCCCACTCACCGCGAACACGGCGAGCTGACACTCACCCTGGACGCCGCAGACGAAACCGAACCCGACGACCCGGCAGCGATCGTGCGCACCCTTCTCGGGGATCTCGCGCCAGTCGACTTCGACCCCGACCGCACCGACGTCCAGATCAGGTACGACGATCTTGGCAACGTCATCACCGACCCAGGCATCGCCGAGGTCGGCCGTCGCGACGTCGTCTACGACAGTAGCGCTGCCGACCGGATCGCCACCGGCGGCGGTGACGACAATGTTTATAGGAAGCGAGGTGGCGACGACGTCGTCGACCTTGGCGAGGGCAATGACGACTTTTGGACCCTCGACGGTACGTCCGGGCGCGTACATGCATTCGGCGGCGCCGGGCGCGACTACCTCGGCGCCGGTTCGGGCAGGGACACCGTTGAAGGCGGTGAGGGTGGAGATTTCGTTTATGGATCGTCCGACGACGACCAGCTCTACGGCGACGCCCAGGGCGAAACCGCCGACCTCATCGCTGCCGGCGCCGATCAGGCCGCTTCCGGCGCGCAGGGCGACCTGGTGGATGCCGAAGACGGCGACGACGAGGTGTTTACCGGTGCCGGCAACGACCTGATCGCCGGCGGTGATGGCGACGACCTCATCGTCGCCGGTGGCGGCGACGACTGGGTCTGGGGTGACTGGAACGTCTGGGCGCCTATCGAGGAACCGTGGCGCGACTGGACCGTTACCGAAAAGGCGGCGCCGACGTCAACTGGCGACACGTACTACTCCTACGATCTCGCCCATATCTTCGACGAGAGCACAGACGGATCGGGTGACGACACCATCTACACCGGGGCCGGTGACGATGTCGCCATGGGTGAGGGCGGTGACGACATCCTCATTCTCGAGGACGGCGACGATCGCGCGTGGGGCGCCGCCGGTGACGATCTGCTCCTCGGCGGCGCCGGCAAGGATTTCCTGGTTGGCGATACCCGTGCGGACCTCGCCGGCGCCGATTACCTGGACGGCGGCGACGGCGATGACGTGCTCTTTGCCGGCGCCGGAGAAGACGTGCTGCTCGGCGGCGCCGGCGACGACAACCTCTGGGGAGACGGCCGCGCCGGCTTTGCCATGCACGGCTGGACGGTAAGTCGTCAGGTGGCAAGGTTCGACAACCTCACCCGCGTCCAGACGGTCTTCGAGCAGGCGGCTTACGGCGTCGGCCCCGGCGCCAACGATCTGCTGCTCGGCGGCGCCGGCGACGACTGGCTGTTCGGCAACGGCGGCAACGATTTGCTCGACGGCGGTGCGGACAATGACGTCGCCTTCGGCGACGATGGCGACGACGAACTCGTCGGGGCTGCTGGTGACGATGCCCTTAGCGGCGACGACCTCGATGATCCCGACGACCCGGACAGCGGTCTGTCCGGCAGCCTGCACGGCAAGGACTCACTGGACGGTGGCGACGGCAACGATTCGCTGTGGGGCAACGGCGGTGCCGACACGCTGCTCGGCGGGGCCGGCGACGATGCCTTGAGCGGGGACGACGGCAAGACCCCAGCGCCTTATCACGGCGCCGATTTCCTCGATGGGGGTTCCGGCAAGGACACGCTGTGGGGCAACGGCGGCAACGACACCCTGCTGGGCGGGCTGGATGCCGACAAACTGCAAGGCGGCGACGGCGCCGATCTCCTCGATGGGGGCACGGGCGAGGACGAGCTGTTCGGCGAAGACGGTAACGACACCCTGCTGGGCGGGCTGGATGCCGACAAACTGCAAGGCGGCGAGGGCGGCGATCTCCTCGACGGGAGTACCGGCGATGACGCGCTGTTCGGCGACGCCGGCAACGACACCCTGATCGGCGGCCCCGGCTGCGACTATCTTGTCGGCGACGCCGGCGACGACGTCTATCTCCTGGCCAGCGGCGACAGCCCGCGCGACGCGAGCGGATTGAGCGAGACCCTGACCGACAGCGCGGGGAACGACACGATCGTCTTTCGCGACGCGAGCGTCGACGCGCTGCGTCTGACGCAGAACGGCGACGCGCTGCTGATCGACTACGGCGCCGACGATCACCTCTGGATCGTCGGCGGTGCCGGCGGTGCTATCGAGCAATTCCGCTTCGCCGATGGCACGACGCTGACGACCGACGAGCTGATCGGTCGTCTCGCCGACGCACCGGTGACTTCGGACGCCGGCGGCCGAAGCGTACGCTTCGGCGGCGCGGGCGACGACCTCCTCAGCGCGCTGCTGCCCGGCGCCCTCCTCGCCGGTGGTCGCGGCAGCGACACGCTCATCGGCAGCAGCGGCAGCGATACCTATCGCTACAGCGTCGGCGACGGCAGCGACCGGCTTGTCGACCCCGGCCCGGCGACCGACGCGGCTGGCGTGCCGTTGGTCGACACGCTGCGCTTCGGCGCCGGCATCACAGCGGACGACCTCACCCTCGGCATCGGTTCGCTGCTGATCCGCGTCGGCAGCAACCCCGACGACGCCATCCACATCGAGGGATTCGACCCCGACGACGCCCTCGCCACGCGCACGGGGCCGGCGATCGAGCGCTTCGAATTCGCCGACGGCAGCGTGCTGACCTACGCCGGCCTGCTCGCCAGGGGCTTCGACGTCGCCGGCAGCGCCGCCAGCGAAACGATCCGCGGCACCAGCGTCGACGACCGCATCGACGGCCGCGGCGGCGCGGACACGCTGCTCGGCGGCAGGGGCAGCGACAGCTACTTCTACGCCGCGGGCGACGGCAACGACGTCGTCGACGACAGCGGCGACAGTGCCGACCACGACACGCTGCGCCTCGGCCCGGGGATCGGCGTCGACACTCTGACGCTGACGCACAGCCGGCATGATCTGACGATCGCTTTCGCCGACGGCGGCAGCGTCGTGTTGCGCGGACAGGTCGACGGCGCCGGTCGTGGCGTCGAGAGCGTCGCTTTCGCCGACGGCGTAAGCTGGTCGGCCGAACATCTCCTCTCGGCGGCGACCTTCGTCGGCGCTGGGCCGCTCTTCCTGGTCGGCAGCGATGGCAACGACAGTCTGTCGGCCGACGACGGCGCCGATAGGGTGCTCGGGTTGCTCGGCAACGACACGATCACCGGCGGCGCTGGCGACGATCTCCTCTACGGGGCCGGCGATACCTCGCCGGGCGACGATGCGGGGGCTTTCGTCGTCGATGATGACGTGATCGACGGTGGTGCCGGCAACGATACCCTCGACGGGGGTTTTCTTGGCGACTTCGATGTCCTGTCCGGGGGCACCGGCGACGACACCTATGTCTTCCGGCGCGGCTCCGGCTACGACCAGATCGTCGAAGAAGGAGACCTGTGGAACAGCGACCGCGTCGTGTTCGAAGATCTACGCCCAGACGAACTGCAACTGAGCCGCGAAGCTTCAGCCCTGCACGTGAGGATCGCCGACCGGGCCGACGAGCTGACGATCATTGGCTTCTTCGACAACGCCGAAGCCATGGTCGAGTATTTCGACTTTCCCGACCCGATGAGGCCGCAGACCTGGTCGGGAGAGGATCTCCGCAATTCCTTCGGCCGCGTGCAGGGAACTCCCGGTGACGACGTCCTCGTCGGTCACGACTGGGACGACACCCTCGCCGGCCAGGCCGGCGACGACGTGCTCGACGGCGGCGAGGGGAGCGACAGCTATTTCTTCGCCTCCGGTGACGGCCGCGACACGGTCAGCGACAGCGGCGTCTCCGGCGACGACGTGATCCGTTTCGCCGACGGCATCGCTCCCGGCGACCTCACCCTGGCGCGCAACGACACCGATCTGCTGCTGATCGTGCGCGCGACCGGCGAGCGCGTGATCGTCACTGGCTGGTACGGCGATCGGGGGCCGTCGATCGAGGCCGTCGAATTCGCCGACGGCACGCGCTGGCTGGCGGCAGATCTCGAAGCACTGGTCGCTTCTCCAACGGCGGTCGGCGATGGCGCCGACATCGTCGTCGGCACGACGGCCGACGACCTGCTTGCCGGCCTCGGCGGTGACGACGAGTTGTTCGGTCAGGCCGGAGACGATACGCTCGTCGGCGGTAGGGGCAACGACGCGCTCGACGGCGGTGAGGGCAACGACACCTACATCTACGCGCCGGGCGACGGTGCCGACCGGATCATCGACACCGCCGGCGGCGACAGCGACGTGCTCGAAATCGGCGCCGGCATCGCCGCAGCCGACCTACGCGTGACCCGCAACGCCGGCGACCTGCTGCTGGTCACGCCCGATGGCGCAACGCTCAGCGTCGCCGACTGGTTTCTGTCGCCCGAACGTCCGCTGACCGCCGTGCGTTTTGGCCGCGGCACCGAGTGGAGCGCTGCCGAGCTCGACGTCAGGGCAGCGACACCGGGCGACGATGCCGACTATCTGGTCGGCGGCGACGGCCCCGATGTGCTCGCGGGCGGGCGCGGTGACGACACGCTCGACGGCGGCACCGGCGACGATACTTACCGCTTCGAAGCCGGCGATGGTGGCGACCACATCGTCGACCGCGACGGCGACGACACGCTGCGTTTCGGTGCCGGCATTACTGCCGACGATGTGCAGATCGTGGCCGGCGAAACGGGAGACGTCGTTCTTCAGCGCTATGGCAGCGCCGACAGCGTCGTCCTGCAGAGGGGTCCGGGCGTGCCGTCGGAACCCCCGCGGTCGCTACCGCTGATCGAGCACGTCGAGTTCGCCGACGGTACGGTGTGGAGCGCGGACGACGTGGAGAACTACGCGACCCGTCCGGCGACGACCGGCAGCGACACGCTCGACGGCTCGTCACGATCCGAGATCATCGACGGCCTGGGCGGCGACGATCTCGTCAGTGGCGGTGGTGGCGGCGATCGCTACGTCTTCCGCCAAGGCTACGGGCGCCTGACGATCAGTGACAGCGGCGCCGACGCCGGGCAGTCGGACAGCGTGCTCTTCGGCGCCGGCCTACAGCCCGACGCGCTCATCGTGCGCCGCGAAGGTAGCGCGCTGGTTCTCGACTTTGTGGATTCCGCCGACCAGTTGCGCGTGCTGCGCAGCTTCGAGCGGCTGGCCTCCGACCGTCAGCGCATCGAGCGCTTTGTCTTCGCCGACGGCAGCGAATGGGATATGGACGAGATCGAGCGGCGACTCGTTCTCGCCCCGGCGTCGGAAGCCGCTGAGTCGATTTATGGTTCGAGTCGGAACGACGTGATCGATGGCCTGGCCGGCAGCGACTGGATCGAGGGCAGCAGCGGCGACGACGTGCTCGACGGCGGTGTCGGCGCCGATCGGCTGTTTGGCGATGCCGGCGACGATACACTGACCGGTGGCGCTTCGGCTGTCGACGATCGTCACTACGAGTATGCCTATGACCAGTACGGCGATGGTTTCCATGTGACATCGCACGACCGCTTGCAGGGCGGCGCGGGCAACGACACCTACGTGATTCAGGCCGACAGCGGCTTCGACGAGATCACCGATGCCGAAGGCGCCAACCGCATCGTTTTCGGCGCCGGCCTGAGCGCCGAAAACGTGATTGTTTCCGAGCGCAACAATCTGGGGTGGCCTGAGACCCGTGTGGATTACGGTCCCGGCGCGTTCTATCTCGCCGCCGGTACGCGCATCGACCGTATCGAGAGCGACGACGGCACGGTGGTGACCGTCACCGACTTCGCCGCCTATTACCGCACGGTGATCTCGGGAAGCGCCGCCGCCGACGTGATCACCGGCAGCCGCGGACCGGACGTGATCGCCGGCGGCGATGGTCACGACCTCGTCCATGCCGGCGCCGGGCGCGACGAAATCGAAGGCGGCGAGGGCGACGATCTGCTCTTCGGCGAGTCGGGTGACGACACGCTGCACGATGACAGGGGATGGAACCACCTGTCGGGTGGCCTCGGCAACGATAACCTTTCCGGAACCGGATACCTTGCCGGCGGTCCCGGGAGCGATACCCTGTCGGGAAGCGGCATGCTCGACGGCGGCGCCGGAGATGACTGGTACGATATCCGTGGCGCTGGCGCGACGATCGTCTTTGCCACGGGTGACGGGCACGATCGGGTGATCGCCGACAGCCGCAGCAGCGGACTACGGATTCGCGTTCAAGCGCTCCCCGATGAGGTGGATCTGATCGGCGGGACGGTCGACGGTGTCGAGTCGTCCTTGCTCATCAGGCTGCGCAGCAGCGGCGAATCGCTCGCGGGCGTCGTCGCTGCCAGCGAGCTGGTTTTCGCCGACGGTACGGTCTGGGGGCGCCTGGAAATCGCCGCGCGGACGCACCTGCCCGAGCCGCTGCCGAGTCTCGCCGACGACGTCCTTTCCGGTGGCGCGCTGGCCGATTCGCTGTCGGGCCTCGCCGGTGATGACCTACTCGCCGGCGGTGGCGGTGACGACACGCTCGACGGTGGCGAGGGGGCTGACCGGCTGTTTGGCGGCGACGGTAGCGATCTGCTCACCGGGGATGCCGGCAATGACCTCATCGACGGCGGCGACGGCGCCGACCAGCTACTCGGTGGCAGCGGGGACGACTCGCTGCGCGCCGGCGCCGACGATACCCTGGACGGTGGCGCCGGGCGCGATAGCTACACGCTTGCCGGTGGCACGCAGACCTTGCGCTTCGGCCCTGGTTCGGGCGCCGACACGCTCTCCTGGAGCGAGTCTTCGCGCCGAGGAGCGCGCCTGATCGTCGAACTGGCGAGCGATCTGCTGCCCGAGCACGTGCGCGTCGAACGGCAGGCGAACGCGCTGTCGATCGCGATCGAAGGCAGCGCCGACGCGCTCTCGCTGGTGTCGTGGTTTACCGACGACGACGAACCGCCGGCAACCGAACTGCGTTTTGCCAGCGGCGCGGTATGGGGAATCGATGAGCTGTTGTCGCTGCTGCCGGCGGCCAGCAACGGTAACGGCGACTTCCGCGACAACGTTCTGACTGGCGATGCCACCAGCCGTCTCCTTGTCGGGCGCGCTGGCAACGATGTCCTCGCTGGTAGCGAGGGGAACGACAATCTCGACGGTGGCAGTGGCGCCGACCAGCTCGACGGCGGTGCCGGCAACGACGCGCTGTCGGGCGGCGACGGCGACGACGTGCTGTTCGGCGGCGCCGGCAATGACCTCCTTGACGGCGGCCGCGGTGCGGACCGGCTCGACGGCGGTGCCGGCGACGACTACGTCAACTCGCGCGAAGCGGCCGGCGGCTCGGCAGCGGCCGACACTATCGTCTTTGCCTACGGCAGCGGGGCGGACACGCTGACCGCCAGCGACTCACTCGATGTGATTGCGCTGGCCGAAGGTGTGGCAGCGGCATCGGTAGCGGTCCGCGCGACTGGCGACGACCTTCTGCTCAGCCTCGACGGCGCGTCCGACACGCTGCGCCTGCGCGGGTGGTTGCGGGCCGGCGATCACCTGACGACCTTGCGCTTCGCCGACGGCAGCGAGCAGGACCTGCGCGAGCGAATCTCATTTGGCTATGGCAGCGGCACGCCGGCACTGGCCGCCGGCGACGTCGGCACGACGCTCCGGCTCACCGAAGGCGTGCGCTCTGGCGACGTAGAGGTCGCCGCGTCGGCCAACGACCTCGTCGTGCAGCTTCGGGACAGCAGCGACAGCCTGCGCCTGAAGGACTGGTCGCTGGCCAGCGCGCACGTCACGACGCTACGCTTCTCCGACGGCAGTACGACCGTACTGCGCTGGCCCAGCCCCAAACCGGTGATCGGCACCGACGGCGCGGAAACGATTGCCGCGGCAGAAGCCAGCCCCTATGACGACCGGATTCATGGGCTCGGCGGCAAGGACACTCTGTACGGCGGGGCCGGCAACGATTCGCTCTACGGCGGCGACGCCGCGGATTTTCTTGTCGGCGACGGCGGCGCAGACCTGATCGACGGTGGCGCCGGCGACGACAGCTATCGGTTCGACGCTGACGATACGCTGGTCTTCGGTTTTGACTCCGGCAATGACCGCTTTTTCGAGTTGCCGAGCCATCTGGAGGCGGCGCCCGGTACCGTCCGCTTCGAGAGCGACGTCTCACCGAGTGATGTCGTGCTCGACCTTCAATCCCTGACGCTGACCGGCGGAAGGCTGTTGGTCCGCCTGAAAGCAGTGCCGTCGACGCTTGGCAGCTTCCTGGTGACGATCGATGCGGCCAGCGGTCTGCCGATCATCGGCACGCGTTTCGTTTTTGCTGACGGCACGGTCGTCGAAGGCCGCGATGCCTTCGCGCGCCTGCATCACCAGCGCACATCGAGCGCCAGCGACACGCTGATCGGCACGACCGCCAGCGACGCGATCGATGGCGGCGCCGGTGATGATGTGCTCTTCGCCGGTGGGGGCGACGACAGCGTGTCTGGCGGTCCCGGACGGGACCTGCTCAGCGGCGGCCCGGGGAGTGATTCGTTGTTTGGCGGCGGCGAAGACGATGCCCTCCACGGCGACGCCGGCAACGACTGGCTCGAAGGTGGTGCGGGCAACGACTGGTTCAGCGGCGGCGATGGCGTCGACACCTACCACTTCGATGGGCACTTCGGCCTGGATACGGTGGCCGGTGGTATGGTCAGGACCAGCGACGACGCGATCGAGTTTGGCGACGGCATCGCGCCGGACGACGTGAGCGTTCGCCTCGCCGCCGGCGGGTCGAGTACGCTGTTGCTCGATGTGCCGGCGGTCGCGGGTCGGGTCCAGGTCGATGAAGGCTGGCAGCCGGGTGCCCCGGGCGAAGGTGCGCGCCTGGCGCTGGCGGAGATCCGCTTTGCCGATGGCACGCGCTGGACAACTGCCGAGGTCGCTGCGAGGCTGCTCGCGGGAAGCGACGACGGTGACCGCCTGTTGGGCAGTGTCGTGGATGATCGAATTGCCGGCGGCAGCGGCGACGACACGATCTTCGGCGCACGTGGCAACGACGCGCTTGCCGGCGGTGAAGGCAACGATCGCCTCGACGGCGGCGAAGGCAACGATCACCTGCAGGGCGATGGGGGCGACGACGCCTTGTCGGGCGGTGAAGGAAACGACCATCTCCGCGGTGGCGCGGGCAACGACGTCCTCATCGGCGGCCCCGGCAGTGACGTTTATCATTTCTCCAGGGGCGACGGGCACGACCTCATCGCCGACTCGACGATCCAGCCGGCGGACGTCGACACGCTTGAATTCGGCCCTGGCATCGCGCCGTTCGACGTGCTCCATCGAGTGGTCGATGGTCAGTTGCTTCTCGACATCGCCGGCAGCGAAGACCGGGTGACCCTCGTCGCCCACGATCAGCCGCTGTCGGGCGTCAAACGCATCCGCTTCAGCGATGGAACGGTCATCGACCCCCGCACATGGACACCGAGCGAACGCAACGTCGTTCTCGCCGTCGGCAGCGGTGCGCAGACGATTCCCGCCGCCGCACGACTCGACACGCTCGTCGTCGGTGCCGGCATCGCTGCCGACACCCTGACGCTGGGCCGCGCCGGCGAAGACCTGCTCGTCGCCGCCGCCGCCGATTCGCTGCGCCTGCGGGGCTGGTTCGCCAATCCGCCGACACAGAGCGTCCTGCAGCTGCGTCTTGCCGACGGCACGCTGTGGAGCGCCGCCGAGATGTCGCGGCAGGCAGCGGCGATGGACGGCGGCGACGGCGACGACGTGCTGTCCATCGCCGCTGCCTGGTCAGGCCGCCTCGACGGCGGCGCCGGCAACGACCGCCTGAGCGGCGGCGATGGCGACGATGAGCTGCGCGGCGGCGCAGGCAACGACGTTCTCGACGGCGGTTTCGGCGCCGACGCGCTGATTGGTGGTCCCGGCGACGATGTCTACCTGGCCGACGAGCTCGACACCGTTCTCGAACTGGCCGATGGCGGCACCGACACACTGCGCATGGTCGCCCTGACGGACGTGGAACTGCCTGCCGAAATCGAAAGTTTCGAAGCGCTGGGCAACGCTGCGATCGATCTCACCGGCAACGCCGCTGATAACCGCCTGCTCGGAACGCGTGCCGCGAACCGCATCGAAGGCGGCGACGGCAACGATACCCTCGACGGCGGCGGCGGCGCCGATACACTGCTCGGTGGCCGAGGTGACGACACCTACGTTGTCGACAATGCCGCTGACACGATCGTCGAACGGCGCGGTGAGGGCAACGACACGCTGCGCTCGTCGCTCAGCCAGGCGCTGACGGCCGAGGTCAGCGTCGAGAACATCGAACTCACCGGTGCTGCCAACCTTTACGCCTTTGGCGACGACGGGAACAACCGACTGCTGGGAAACGCTGGCAACAACGCCTTGCGCGGCTACGCCGGCGACGACACCCTCGACGGAGGCGCCGGCGCTGACGTCCTGCAAGGCGGCACCGGCGATGATGTTTATGTCGCCGACAGCGTTCTGGATCGCATCGAGGAAGCCCCGGGCGCCGGAAGCGATAGCGTCCGGGCGTCCGCCAGCCACACCCTGGCCGACAACGTCGAGAATCTGACGTTGACCGGCTCGGCTGCCATCGACGGCACCGGCAATTCCGGCGCCAATCGCCTGACCGGCAACGATGCGGACAATCGCCTCGGCGGCGGCGGTGGCGACGATGTTCTCGATGGCGGTGGCGGCAACGACATCCTCGACGGTGGGGCGGGGAATGATCGCTTCGTCTTCGCTTACGGCTATGGCCAGGATCTCGTGATCGATAACGGTACCGGGTCGCCTGCCGACGCGCTCGTTCTCGGCGCCGGCATCTCACCCGTCGACCTGATCGTGCGCCGCAACGGCGACGACCTGCTGCTGTCGCTGCGCGGTGCGCGTGATCGCGTGACGATCCGCGCTTATTGGCAGGCCGGCAGCGCAGTGGAGACGATCGTCTTCGCAGACGGCAGCAGCTGGCATGCCGACGACGTCGCTGCCGCCGCAGCGGCCTCCGTCAATAGCCTGCCCTTCATCGCTGCCGCCGGCGGCCGCCAGGTTGTCGACGCCGGCCGCCGCTTCGCGCTCGATCTCGCCGCTAGCTTCGCCGACGCGGACGCGGGTGACGTGCTGATTGCGTCGGCGACGCTCGCCGACGGCGCACCGCTGCCGGGCTGGTTGCGCTTCGACGCCGCCAGCTGGTCGCTCGCGGGAACGCCGGGCGCTGGTGACGTCGGCACGCTTGCCGTCCGCCTGAGCGCGTCCGACAGCGGCGGCGCGACGATCGCGACGTCCTTTGAGCTGACTGTCCACAATCCGAACGATACCTCGCCGGTGGTGGCGAAACCCTTGGCGGACGTCTTAATCGGCCAGGGGGATGCCCTTGCGCTGACGCTGCCCGCCGATACATTCGTCGATGCCGATCCCGGCGACCGCCTGATGCTTGCCGCAGTTCAGGTGGATGGCCGCCCGCTCCCCGAGTGGCTGACTTTCAATCCCGTAACGCAGACGCTGACCGGCATTCCCGGCAAGGGCGATGTCGGCACGCTGGCGATCGCCGTGTCGGCCACCGATACGCGCGGGCGCATCGCTAGCGACGATTTTGCCCTTGTCGTCGGCGATGCCAACGATTCCCCGCGCGTGCGCAGGACGCTCGCCGATCTGGTTCTCCGCCAGGGCGAGGCGATCGACGTGGCCCTGCCGGCAGATCTTTTTGTCGACCCCGAAGGGGATGCCTTCGCCACCGAGGTGACGCTCGCCGACGGTTCGCCGCTACCCGACTGGCTGGCCTTCGACAGCGCCACGCGTCGCCTGAGCGGTATCGCCGACAGCGACGCCGTCGGCGTCACCCGTGTCCGCGTCCGCGCGACGGACACGCACGGCGCCGCGTCCGACGAGGACTTCGATATCGTGGTCGGCCAGAGCAACCAGCCGCCGCGGGTGAACAGGCCGCTCGCCGGGCTGCGCCTTGACGAGGGTGACATCGCCGACATCCGTCTGCCGGACGACCTGTTCGTCGATCCTGATCGCGGCGACACCCTTGCCTACACCGTCGATGTCCTCGCGCGGCCGGCGCACGCCAAGTCCGCCTTCAGCCTCGTCGCCACTGGCGGCGGCTTTGCGCTGCAATCGCGCCCCAACACCAATGACAACGGCTCCGCCTTTACCTACAGCGGCCTGACACCGGGCGACGCCACGCGCATCGGTGGCCTGGACTACTGGGACGTCGGCAGCTGGACTTTCCGGCTGACCGCCGAGGACCGCCTCGGCCTGCGTGCGAGCACCGACCTGGTGCTCGACGTCGACGCCGCGCCCGTCAATCACCTGCCGGTGATCGCGACTTTCCCCGCGGCACCGTGGGCCGTCTTCGGGCAAGTGTGGGTCGCCGGTCGCTGGCAATGGAGCGATGGTGCCGTCAGCGACATCGTTGCCTCGTTGTCCGAGGGCTTCGCGGTGAAACAGCCGACCTTCACCGACGTGGACGGCGACACCCTGGCGATTTCCGTTCTCCCTGCCGAGCCAGCGCAAAGGTCGGACTGGCACTATGATGCGGCCGCTAATCGTTTGCGCTTCGTCGGCAGCGGTCCGGCGCCACGCACTGCCGACTTGCTCATCGTCGCCGACGACGGCCATGGCGAAACGTCGCAAGCGCCCCTTCATCTCATCGCCAACCGCGCACCGACGATTGCGCCGATTCCGGAGATCGTCGTCCGCGAGCACGCGCTCAGCACGATCACGCTGCCGCCCGGAACGTTCGCCGATGCCGACGGCGACCCGCTCCGCCTGACAGCGAGCAGCCTCAGCAGCACCAATCCGCTTACCGGCGGGCAGGAGCTTTGGGGATGGTTCGACACGGACACGCTGCAGATTCATCTTTCCCCAGGCGATTTCGCCGTTGGCACACACGTCCTGGAGATAAGCGCGCGCGACCCCTTCGAGCGGGGCGGGCTTGAGCCGGATGCCAGTGCGCACGACTGGATAGGGACTCCCAAACAGTTGGTGACGATCACCGTGCTCAACGCGTATGACCCCCCGACGCTGCGCTCGCCGTTGCCCGACCAGGTCGTCGAGGAAGGCGCGCCGCTGTTGATCGCCACTGCGGGAGCTTTCCTGGCGGTCGATCCCGGTCAGGCGCTGAGTTATTCGGCGACGCTGGCCAGCGGCGCGCCCCTGCCGGCATGGCTGCGCTTCAATCCGGCGAGCGGCAGGCTCGAAGGACTGCCGCAAGCGGATGACGTCGGGCGTTTCAGCATTAGCGTCGTCGCCGCCGACCCGGCAGGCGCAACGGTGACCGATGAATTCGACATCGCGGTGACCCTCGGCGCGTACAACCATCAGCCCAAGGCGGTACTGCCGGTGGCCGACCAAATCTACCGCCAGGGTCAGTCGTTCAACTTCCGGATACCGCAGACGACGTTCGTTGACAGCGATACGGGCGATACGCTGACTTTCAGCGCCGTGCAGGAGAGCGGTTCTCCGCTGCCGGGCTGGATTCGTTTCGATCCGGCGACGCTGACTTTTTCCGGGTTGGTTCCGGCAGACCAGCGCGCACCGACCGGGATCCGCCTGCTGGCGACAGACGCTGCCGGGGCAACGGCGTTAGTGGATTTTTCGATCGGCATCGACGAGAAGGCTGCACCGCCGGTACTCGTTGTCCCGGCAGAGGATCAGCTGGCGACCGAGGACAGTGCTTTCCACTACGAGCTGCCGCCGGGCGAGTTCAGCGCCGGCTCGTCGAGCGAGCGTTTGTCGCTGAACGTAACCTTGCTCGATGAACAGCCCCTTCCCGACTGGCTGCACTTCGATGCCGACAGCTGGACGCTCTCCGGTACCCCGGAAAACGGCGATGTCGGCGCGCTGGACGTCCGCGTCAGCGCCCGCAACGCTGGCGGCGAGCTTGCTTTCGACAGCTTCCGCCTGCTGGTTCAGAATACCAACGACGCACCCGTCGCCGCCCGCACCCTCGCCGATCAGTCGGCGCTTGTCGATTCGCCCTTCGAGCTGCACCTGCCGGGCGAGACCTTTGTTGACCAGGATCTCGGCGACGTGCTGTCGTACTCGGCAGCGCAGGACAGCGACGAAGCCTTGCCTGCCTGGCTGCACTTCGACCCCACGAGCCGAACCTTCAGCGGCACTCCGGGCAAGGCCGACGTCGGCATGTTAAACGTGCGCGTGACCGCCAGCGACCGCGTCGGAGCCACCGCCAGCAGCACCTTCGCGGTAACGATCGACAAGGTCAATCAAGCGCCGCTCGTCGGCCTGCCGCTAGCCGGGTCGTGGGCCGAGATCGGCTTCCCGTTCGCCCATGCCCTGCCGACGGGCGCGTTCACCGACGCTGATGTCGGCGATCGTCTCACCTATGGTGCCGCGATGGCCGACGGTTCCGCTCTGCCGTCGTGGCTGAGTTTCGATCCGGCCACCCAGACCTTCACCGGCACCGCGACGGGTTTTGCCGGCGACTTGCTGGTCCGCGTCGCCGCGACCGACAGCTTTGGTGCGACGGCAAGCCAGGATTTCGTTCTCACGACGATCAATCCCGCGAACTATCCGGTGATCGAATTCGCTCGCTTCGAGATCGCCGAGGGTGAGTTGCGCCCTCTCGTCGGCGAATTGTTTGCCGGCCCCGGCAGTGCCGGCTCGGACTCGACACCGCGTATCCTCGAAGCGGGTCGTCTTTACGGTACCTACGGCGTGCTGTCGCTGGATGCCACCGGCGGCTTCTCCTACTCGCTGAACAACGCGTTGCCACAGGTACAGGCGCTGGGCGTCGGCGATCAGGGAATCGAACGTTTTCTCTATTCGACTACCGACGACGGCATCAGCACCGGGATGGGCGGCATCCTCGTGCGCGTCGAGGGTACGAACGACGTCCCGGTGCTGCAACGGGGGCTTGAAGATCGCGCGTCGGCACCTTACAGCGACACTCGCTGGCACCTCACGCCAGGGAGTTTTGCCGACGTCGACCGGGCGGACCAGCTCGCCTCGGATGTCTTCCTTCTCGCTTTGGTCGACGCGCCCGCTGGCCGACTGGCTGTCGACGGTGGCGACGGGCAGGCCATGGCCGCGCCGGCGGAAGTTTCGCTCGATGACGATTGGCTGAATAGCTGGCCATCCCGCGGCGAGGGCAGGCAGTTGGCCTTTGTCGATCGCGAGCTGGTCGAACGCCATGATCGGCAGCTCGCCAAGGAGACCTCACCGGACTCCGGAGATCCGGCTGTTAGGCGCCTGTGGGTGGAGGCCGGCGCGAACACGGTGCGTCTGCTCGCTCAGGACGCCGCGTTGTCCGACTGGCTGAACGTGGCGCACGACGCCCCAGCAGACGCCGACTGGGGAGTAGTGCACGGCAGCGACCCGGCATCTCGGCGCCTCGGCGGCGACCCGGCGCTGTTGTTTGCCGAGCCATCTCCTGGCCTGAAGAGCCTCCCTGGCGGGCCGCCAGGACCGGACCGCTGGCTCTGATCTGCCATGGCATTCCGCATGCCGCATGCAACGCCTGTGAAGAGCGTCGCTCGTCGGATCGTTGGTCGTAAGCGCGTTCTTCTTGCCGATGGCGATCGGCCGAAACACATTCTCGACCGGGTTGTTGTCGAGCGGATGGAAGCGGTTCATCGCCTAACGGGCGATGGTACGCCAACGGCGAAGGTCCTGGCGTCGCGTCAGCGGACTTTCGTAGCGCTGCTACGAGCCTGTTCGGACCGCAACCCCCTCACTTCACGAGATGCCGGCATGGCGCCTATAATGCGCCGCTACGAAAGGGGCCAAGCCTCCAAGCTTTACTCAACCGGAAGAAAGGAAACAGCATGAGCATGATGTCAGAATTCAAGGAGTTTGCGATGAAAGGCAACGTCATGGATCTCGCCGTCGGCGTGATCATTGGCGGTGCTTTCGGCAAGATCGTCGATTCGGTGGTCGGCGATCTGATCATGCCCTTCATCGCCTGGATCATGGGGGGCAAGCTGGACTTCTCGGGGATGTTCCTGGTACTGGGCACCATCCCCGAAGGTACGGCGCGGACTGTCGATGCGCTGAAGAAAGCGCAGGTGCCGATCTTTGCCTATGGCAGCTTTCTTACCATTCTGGTCAACTTCATCATTCTGGCCTTCATCATCTTCATCATGGTCAAGCAGATCAATCGCCTGAAGAAGAGCGAACCGCCCGCTGAACCGCCATCGCCGCCCGAACTTGCCGAAGAAGTTCTGCTGCTGCGCGAGATCCGTGACAGCCTGAAGAAATAGCCCGCGTGGTCGGCGCAGGGGTCCCGCCCGGGTGGCGGCCCCGGCGACTTCGGCGCGGCACGTGTGTCGTCGTCGACTCAGTGTTTGACAAGTCGCTCGCCGGATGACTCGGCTGCTATCGCCTTGCGGCTGTCGGCAGCCACCACCAGCGTCAGCCCGTCGGGATCGATGTACTTGCGGAAGGCGGCGTTGACCTCCGCTGCGGTGAGCGCCATCACCTTCGCCTCAAAGTCCTTGGAGAACTGCCAGGTGCGGCCAAGGTCGAGATAGGACGACCAGCGCGAAGCGACTGAACTGTCCTGCGAGCGGCTGAGAGTCCGCGATTCGAGGATGCCCTTCTTGGCTTCCGCGACTTCCTGCTCGGTGAATCCGTCACGCAGCGCGCGCGCGAGTTCCTCCAGGATGGCGTGCTCGGCACGGCCGACATTCTGGGGCGCAACCATCGCGAAAAGCGACCACGTCGATAGCGCTTGGCGACTGCCCATCGACAAGCTGGAATTGACGCTGTAGCTGACACCGTCCTTCTGCCGAAGACGATCCATCAGCCGGCTCGACAGTCCGCCGCTGCCCCCGAAGATGTTGTTGGCCACGTATAGCGCGGGGGCGTCGGCGTCAGCGTCGCGCAACATCAGGGTGCTGCGCGCGCGAAAGAACGCGTTCTCCTTCTCGGGCGTGTCGATGACGATCCGCTTGGCAGGCACGGGGCGGAACTCGCGGTCAACGCGGCCATACGGTGATCGCGAGACGTAGGCGGGAAACAGCGACTGCAGTTCTCTTGCGATGGCTTTCTCGTCGAAGTCGCCGACGATGGCGATTTCACCGCGTGCAGTGCCGATCAGGTCGCGATGATAGCTAACGATATCGTCCAGAGTGGTCCGGCGCACCTGTTCGATACGTTCCGGCAGCGGGGTGTGGTAACGCGGATCGCCGGCGGGATAGGTGTTGAAATGCGACTGCAGGGCGTCGCTCGACAGATCCTCAGGGTTGTCGAGTTGGGATTGCAGCGCCGTCAGATGCTCGCGCTTGAGTTCGTCGAATTCCGCCTCCGGGAAGCTCGGCTTCTGGAGTAGACGGGCCACCAGCCTGAGCGCCTCGGGCAGCTTCTCGCGGGTCGTTTCAAAGTGAGTCAGGCTGCCGCGGACCTTCAGGCGGGTGATTTCGTCGGCGATCTGCTGACGTGTCAACGTTTTGGTACCGCGCGCCAGCATCGCAATCGTCAGTGGCGCGGCGACGTTCCGATGCGCCAGCGACTTTTCGTCACCCCAGCGGAAGCTCATCGCCACGTTGACGGTCCGACCACGGTTGCTTTTCGGCAGCAGAGCGATCTTCAGGTTGCCGAAGCTGTCGAGGTGCGTGCGTGCCGTAATGTTCTCGTGCGAAGGCTCGAAGGCTTCTCCCGCGTCACCCTTTTCCTGCGGCGTGTAACTCGCCAGCACCTGCGCGGCGGTGGGCGCTTGCGGCACCACCGCGCGGCGCGGCGCCTCGTCGGGGATGAAGGTTCCAACTACGCGGTTGTCACGCACGAAATACTTCGTCGCCGCGGCGTCGACCTGTGCCGGCGTGATGTGGTCGAGCTGATCACGGGCATGAAAGAACAGCCGCCAGTCGCCGAGCGCAATGTACTCGGAAAGAAGCACCGCGAACGCCTCGGGATCGGCCAGTGCCCGTTCGTGGGCCGTGCGTGCCTGCTCCACCGCCCGCCCCAGTTCAGAGGGAGTCGCGCCCGCTTGGGCCAGGCTGTTCTCGACCACTTCGATCATCCTGTCGCGCACGCGCTCGATCGATTGGTCCTTGTTGACGGTAGCTCCGAAGACGACAAAGCCGGGCTCGCGGCCGTCAATCGTGTAGGCGAAGACCTGTGCCGCCAGTCCCGGCTGCACGAGTTCCTTGTAGAGCCGGCCGTTGGGCGTGTCGCCGAGGATCTCTGCGGCCATGCCGACGCCATCGGAGTCGGTGTGCAGGCTTGATGGGGTGCGGTACGCCAAGGTGACCAGAGGTATTTCTCCCTTGCGCCGGACGACGAACTGGCGTTCGCCATCGGCCGTCGGCTCGACCGTCCAGTGTTCCGGAAGCACGCGCGAGGGCTTGGGCAGTTTGCCCAGTGTGGCGACGATCCGCTCGATCGTCCTCTGCTCGTCAAACTTGCCGGCCACCGTGAGGACGGCGTTGTCGGGTTGGTAAAACGTGCGGTAGAACGCTTGCAGGTTCTCGATCCTGACGTTCTCGATGTCGCTGCGCGCGCCGATCGTGCTGTTGCCGTAGTTGTGCCAGTCGAAAAGCAGCGACTGCATGCGCTTGAGCATGACGCTTGCGGGATCGTTCTCGCCCATCTCGAACTCATTGCGGACAACCGTCATCTCGGTATCGAGGTCCTTTCGGGCGATGAACGAATTGACCATGGCGTCGGCGCTCCACGCCAGCGCCCAACGGATGTTGTCGTCGCTGGCCGGGAAGGTGAGGTAGTAGTTGGTTCGATCGAGCCAGGTCGTCCCGTTGATCTGAAAACCGCGTGCCTTGAACTCTCGTGCCGGATCCGGGAAATTCCTTGATCCCTTGAAGATCAGATGTTCGAGGAGGTGGGCCATACCGGTTTCGCCATAATTCTCATGCCGGGATCCGACCAGATAGGTGACGTTGACCGTGGCGGTCGCTTTGGCTGCATCAGGAAACAGAATGAAGCGCAGGCCGTTGCTCAGTTGGTATTCGCTTATTCCCTCGACCGTGTTGAGCTTCTTGACGCCAGCTGGGAGTTTCGCTGGCGCCGACGATCCAGCGTAGGCCCATGGCGGTGCAAAACTCAGCATCAGCCACGACAGGAAGCAGGTTGCGGCTTTGATCCATCGGTTCATGACGGCGACTCCACTTGGTAGCCAATGCACTGCGAACGAGATCGTGCCAGCGGCGGCGCGGCTGCCGATGGCGGTAGTGAGGATTATAGGCGGCCTGGAAAAGAAACGGCCCGCTCAGAGGGAGGGCTGGGCGGGCCGGGTGCAACGGCCACTGTCACGCGGGAGGAGGGGGAGGGAAGATTGCGTGGCAGCGACAGGGGGGAGAATAGCGATTCCCGTAAGGCGGATCTGTTGCTGCTCTGTCGCCGTTGTGTAACCGGTTGTGACCTCGCCCGGCGAGCCCGCGTGCGCGATTGGCTGTCCGCGTCCGCGGCGACCTCGACACCGCGCCATTGCCTTTTGTTTGTGAGAGCTGGCATTATCACCAACTCGTGTCGGGGCAGGCGTTTAGCCGCTGGACGTGGTCCACTGGCCCGGCGAGTTTTCCCGGTGGTGGGGTGCTACATGACAAGGAGCAAGCAATGAGTCAGGAATCGGACGATCTCGGAATGGCAATGGTGGTGTTGGAGCGTCTGGAGAAGGAGCGGCTACCGCGTGCGCTCGATCTCAAGGCGAAGGTCGATGCGGGCGAGTGCCTCGATGATATGGATATTGCCTTTCTCGAGCGGGTTTTTGCCGATGGGGAGGACGCCAAGCCATTCCTGGCCCGCCACCCTGAGTATAAAGAGCTGTCGGCCAGAGTGGCCAAGCTGTATGAAGACATCACAACCAGGGCGCTCGCGAACGAGAAGGCTCAGCCGGACTCCTGAGCAGCGTGTCGCGGGTGAGGGATCGTTGGCACGGCCATAGCCGCCAGCACGCGTGTGTTCCTCGTTGACTCGTTTGGCGATCCTTGCGTCGTCGAGTCGGAGCTGACGCTCGGGCGCTCTTCCTCGGTCAAACCGCTCGATCGTGTCGAGGCCGGCGATGTCGAGCGTGGCCATCGGGATCAAGCGCGACGTTCGCCGTGTCGGGGCCGATCATGTTGACGGGAGAGCCCGGCGAGCGCCTATGCGACCATTGGCAGGATCGACGCGTACAGGCCGGTCGACGAGCTGAAACCAGCCGGTTGCGAACAGGCGATGGCCACCGGAATGGTCTCCGCCGCTGCCGACAGCCCGGCTCTGCAAGCGTGTAGTCAGGCGGCCGCGCGCTAGGCTAGTTGAGCCGGGGCTGAGGCGTCTGCAGGAGCTCTTTCAGGCCCTGCGCAATCGCTTGTTGCATGGGGTTTTCCTGACGTTTCGTGAAAACCTTGCCGGCAAGCCGCCGATTGTGCTGAATCGCCGCCGGTGGCGAAAAGGACGCTGTCGCAATCCGGGCGGCATCCGTGTTACGGTCGCAGGCGCGGCTCGTATGGTGCCTGCGTTGAGCAGGCGGGCGTACGGCTAGCGAGCAGGCTGGCGACTCGCGTCGACCGGCCAGGATAGGGGATTCGCTCCGCGCAGCGGGGCAGACACACGAGGAGGAAGGTCATGGATTTCAATTATGAGGAATGCACGCCCCGCGCGCAGCGCGGCGGTCAGTTGTATCAGTTGCGGGTTGCTGACCTGCATCCGACGCAGAGCGGTGTCGGACTCGACGAGGTCGATACCAGGGCGGCGGCGATGCGCAAGAAGAGCCGACAGGAACTCACCGCCTATCTCATCACGCATCCCGTCCCGATCGTCATTGGCAACGGCAACAAGTTCTACCTGACCGATCATCATCATCTGGCGCGTGCGCTTTGGGACGTCGCACAGGGGAAGAACGAAGCGGGAATCGATGCAGGCAACGCGCGGGTTGCCGTCGAGGTTCTGTACAACTGGAGTGTTCTGAAGGACTACGACTTCTGGAAGGCGATGCATGACAACGCCTGGGTCTATCTCTTCGATCACACGGGTGGCGGCCCGGTGCGACCGGACGCGCTGCCCAAACATGTCAAGGATCTGCACAACGATCCCTATCGTGGTCTCGCCTGGTACGTGCGCACCCATTTTGGCTATGACAAGATGGCCGCCGATTTTGCCGAGTTCCAGTGGGCGCAGTTCTTCCGCATGCGTATGATTCTCGACAACCGCGTATTGCGCAACCAGATCGACGACACCGACATTCTGATTTCAAGGATGAGCGACGAGGACAGGCAGGCAATTATCGCGGAGGCAGTGCATCTGGCAAGCTCGCCGGAGGCCGCTGGTCTTCCGGGGTATGTCGGGCGCGGCAGCTGATCGAACGCCAGCAAAGCTGGGAGAGTACTCTTTCCGAAAGGCCTATTGAATGAAGATCAAGACGCTGCTGTGGAGTGGCTTCGCCGTCGTTTGCGCAGTGATGATGGTCCTTGTCGTGGTCAGTGTGGTGCAGCTCAACGTGATCGACCAAGGCGTCGCCAACCTTGTCAGGGCAAGCCGCAACGAATCACTGGCGAGGGAGATCGCGGAGCGGGTGAACAGCATGCGCCGCTATCAACTCAGCGCGCTGGTGGTGGCTGCCGACGAGCGCGACAAGGAATTCGAACGCGTTGCCCAGGCGGGCAAGGAGAGCGCCCAGCTCGCCGATGAGCTGGAGAAATCCCAGCGTAGCCCGGAGACGCGTCAACTGGCCGGCAACATGCGAACGCTCAACGAGCGCTACCTGCGCAGTCACGAGCAGGTCGTCGCACTCGCCCGGGAAGGCAAGATCGACGCGATGCGCGAGCTGATTCAGGGAGACGCGCGCGCTGTGCAGCGCGAACTGGCGGCGGAGAGCCAGAAGTTCATCACCATCCAGCAGGAGCGCAAGGCGCAGGCGGAGAAGGCGGCAGAGGCCGCCCAGTCGTTTGCCGAAACGCTGATGTGTGGCTTGCTGGCCTTGGCCGTGGTGCTGGCGGCCGGCATCGCGGCCTTTGTCATCCGTCGGATTACCGCTCAACTCGGTGGCGAGCCGGAGTACGCGCTGCAACTCGTCCGGAGGATCGCCGACGGCGACCTTAGCCAGGATCTCGCACTGCAGCCCGGTGACACGGGTAGCCTGATGGCGCACCAGCAGGAGATGCAGTCGCGGCTGCGATCGATGCTCAAGAGCATTGCGTCGACGGTCGACAACACCGAGAGGGCTGCGCAAACGCTCGCCGGTTCGTCGCAGCAGGTGGCCGGCGCTTCGCGGACGACCAGCGACTCGGCAACGTCGATGGCGGCGGTGGTCGAGGAAATGTCGGTCAGCATCAGTCAGGTTGCCGCCAACGCCCGCGACGCCCTCAAGACGGCGACGCATGCTTCGCAACTGTCGGAGAGCGGCGGCGGAGTCATCGAGGAGGCGACGATCGAGATCAACCGCATCGCGGACAGCGTTCGTCGCACGTCGGGGGCGATGAGCGTGCTCGATGAAAGCTCGTCACGGATCTCGACGGTGGTGCAGGTGATCAAGGAGGTCGCCGATCAAACCAATCTGCTGGCCCTCAATGCTGCCATCGAGGCTGCCCGCGCCGGTGAGTCGGGACGCGGCTTCGCCGTGGTCGCCGACGAGGTACGCAAGCTCGCCGAACGCACCGGCAAGGCGACCAGCGAGATCAACGCGATGGTCATGCAGATCCAGGAGGAAACCCGCAATTCACTGGGTTCGATGGAGGCCGCCGTGCAGCAGGTCGATCGTGGCGTGGAACTGGCCGGCTCGGCAGGCGAGGCGATCCGCAGCATCCGCGGCAGCGTCGAGCAGGTGCTCGCCGTCGTGAACGACATCGGCGGTGCGATCGAGGAGCAGTCGATTGCCAGCCAGCAGATCGCCCAGCGCGTCGAACAGGTTGCGCAGGCGTCCGAACAGAACAATTCGGCAGCCCAGCAGACTGCCGAGGCAGCGCGCACGCTCAGCGGCCTTGCGGGGGGCTTGCGCAACACGATGGCCAGTTTCCGGACCTGATGATTGGCGGCTGACTTCGGCAGGGAGACGCCGAGCATCCGGTCGCTGCACTTGATCGGCGAGAGATACAGCTAACGATCGCCGTCCGCTTGCCGCGCTTCGAACGTCTTGCCGTCACTGGTGGTTTTGCCGATCTGCTCGCGTGAGTTGCGGGATGCGTTCGCTGATCGGCTTCAGGATGGCCTCCGCCACCGGCTGTGCGAGGACGGGAGCATCCGAGTACCAGAGGGAGGAGAAGCCGTCACCGCCGAGGCGAACGGACAGGATTTCCTTGACGATGCGGTCGATGCCAGCGCGCGGCCGACAGTGGCTGTCAGCCGCGGGCTTGTGGTGCAAACGGTAGGCAACATCGCCTATTGAGAAGGCGCTTGCAGCGGCTGCTCAGCCGCGCCGGTTCGGGCTACAGTGACCCGTAACACATTTAGAGCCCGCCCACTACTATCCAGACAGGCACACTGATTCAATGACGGCTGGAGAGTCCGCATTCCGCGCCGGCATTCCCCGGCGACGTCGGGAACGGATCCCGGATGTGGAACACTGATCGTTGCCGGCGCAGGATCATGAGGCTGGTCCGATGGCAATCGTCCCAGCGAACAAGGAGAGATCGAGCATGCAGGGAAAAGCTTATGTCGCCGGAGTCGGCTCGGTGCCGTTCGGCAAACCGGGGACGACCGAGCCCTACGACAAGATGGCCGCCGCCGCCGTGCGGCGAGCGCTGGATGACGCTGGGCTGGGCTATGAAGCCGTTCAGCAGGCCTTCGCAGGCTATGTCTATGGCGATTCGACGTCCGGACAGCGCGCGCTCTATGGCGTCGGGATGACCGGCATCCCCATCGTCAATGTCAATAACAACTGCTCGACCGGATCGACGGCGCTCTTCCTGGCCCGCCAACTGATCGAGGCCGGGGCGCTCGACTGCGTGCTGGCCTTCGGCTTCGAGCAGATGCTGCCGGGGGCGCTGAGCGAACACTGGAGCGACCGTCCGTCGCCATTCGCGCGCTTCGACCAGTTATGCGAGGAGATCAACCCCTGGCAGGTGCCGCTCGCACTCTGCTACTTCGGTGGCGCCGGCAAGGAATACATGGAGCGTTACGACGTCACGCCGAAGCTGTTCGCCAGGGTACGGGCGAAGGCCAGCCGGCACGGTGCCAACAACCCGGGCGCGCTGCTGCGCAAGGTGCTCAGTGAGGACGATGTGCTGGCGGCCCCGTTGGTCTTTCCGGAAGCAGGCATGACGCGCCTGATGGCTTGTCCGCCCACCTGCGGCGCAGCGGCAGCGATCCTCGTTTCGCAGCGCTTCGCCGAGACGATGAACCTTGATCGGCGCGTCGTCATCGTCGCCCAGGCGATGACCACGGACCGGCCGGGAACGTTCGAGAAACGCAGCATGATGGCACTCGTCGGTGCCGACATGACCCGCGCGGCTGCGGATCTGGTCTACGAGCAGGCCGGCATCGGCCCCGAGGATCTCGACGTGGTCGAACTGCACGACTGCTTCGCACAGAACGAGGTCCTCACCTACGAAGGACTCCGCCTTTGCCCGGAAGGGGGTGCCGACAAGTTCACTGCCGACGGCGACAACACCTATGGCGGCCGAATCGTCACCAATCCGTCGGGAGGCCTGCTGTCCAAGGGACACCCGCTCGGTGCCACCGGGCTCGCCCAGTGTGCCGAACTCGTCGAGCAGTTGCGCGGTGAAGCCGGCGCGCGTCAGGTGGCCAACGCCAGGCTTGCCTTGCAGCACAACCTCGGCCTGGGCGGGGCCTGCGTCGTCACGCTCTATCAGCGCGCCGACTGAGCCTGCCGAAGCCGGCATCGAGGGACGCTGTCAGTCACCCGGCGGCCATCACAGAGGAGATGAACATGGGAAAACTAGCAGGTAAAGTCGCCATCGTCACCGGCTCCGGGCGTGGTATCGGCCGGGCCGTCGCGCTAAAGCTCGCGCAGGAGGGTGCCAGCGTCGTCGTCAACGACCTCGACGCCGCGCCCGCCGAACAGACGCTTGCCGACATCGTCCAGGCCGGCGGCCACGCGGTCGCCTGCATCGGCAGCGTCACCGCGCCCGACTTCGCCGAACGCTTTGTGCAGACGGCGGTCAGCGAGTTTGGCGGGCTCGACATCATCGTCAATAACGCCGGCTACACCTGGGACAACGTCCTCCAGAAGATGACCGACGAACAGTGGTACGCGATGCTCGACGTCCATCTCACCGCGCCGTTCCGCCTCCTGCGCGCCGCCGCCGAGTTCATTCGCGCCGCCGCCAGGAAGGAAGCCGAGGCCGGCCAGGAAAACTTCCGCAAGGTCGTCAATATCTCATCGATCGCCGGCGTCGGCGGCAACGCCGGGCAGGTCAACTATGCGGCGGCCAAGGCCGGGATCATCGGTCTGACGCGGACTCTCGCGAAGGAGTGGGGGCGTTACCGGGTCAACGTCAACTGCGTTGCCTTCGGCCTGATCAGCACCCGTCTGACGAGTGCGCCGGCGAATGGCAGCGCGACTCTCGAGATCGAGGGGAGGACGATCAAGGCCGGTGTCAATCCGGAACTCCTTGGTCAGATGGAGGCGATGATCCCGCTCGGGCGGGGTGGGACACCCGAAGAAGCGGCCGGCGCCGTTGCCATGCTGTGCTATCCGGAAGCCAACTACGTGTCCGGCGAGTTGCTGGTCTGCGGCGGCGGCTTCCGCCTCTGACCGGGTAGGGGACTTCAATGAGTATTGCGCGCACGCTCTTCGGCGAAGAGCATCTACTCTTCCGCGACGCGCTCGATCGCTTCATCAAGCTTGAGGCTGTGCCGAATTACCAACGTTACGAAGAGCAGGGCTACGTCGATCGTGACCTCTGGCTGAAGGCCGGCGCGGCCGGCTTCATCTGTTCGTTGAGGCCCGAGGAGGAGTACGGCGGGGCTGGGGCGGACAAGGTGTACAGCGTCGTCCTCTTCGAGCAAGCGGCACGCCATGCGGTGCAGAACCTCCTGGGATGGGCGCTGCACTCGGAAATCGTCGCCCCCTATCTCCTGCACTACGGCAGCGATTATCTGCAGGAGCGTTACCTGCCGCAGATGGCGACCGGCGATCTGATTGGCGCCATCGTCATGACCGAGCCAACGGCCGGTTTTGACCTGCAAGGGATTGCCACGACGGCTTTGCGAGCCGGCGAATGCTACGTGCTCAATGGCTCGAAAACCTTCATGAAGGAACTCATCGCCAGGCAGTTGCCGTAGGGCCGGGACTTCGGGTGTGCCGGTGTCGCCACCCCTGACCGCCAGGCGCGGTCAGGGGTGGCGAGTCACTTGTCAAGTCGTGATTTCGCGCGCGGTGATGCGGTAGCGGAAGGTTTCCGGATCGAGGCTGTCGAAACGTCCGCCAGCGTTCTCGCCCTGCGGATACATCAGGAAGGGAATCCGCGGGCCTGTCCATCCCGGGAGCGCCAGATCATGGGCGACGTTGTACGCCAGCCAGTTCATCTCCCAGGCACCGAAGAGCTTTTCGCGAACGGGGACGACGACATCGTCCTTGAGCGTCAGGCCGGGCTTTTCTTCAAGAACGACCTTGCGTACGTCGGCCGGATCGACCGGCAGCCAGCCAAAGCCGGCCAGCCAGACTTCCGCCCGGCAATGCTGAGCCTTGCTGATGTCCGCGCTCCTGCCGAGGCTCTTGTAGCCGAACCGCGAATCGGCAACGCGGATGCCGTACACGTCACGCGCCGGCAGGCCGGCGGCGCGGGCAAGGCCGACATAGAGAGCGTTGAGGTCGGCGCACTTGCCGGTCAGATCGCCGGTTTCGAGCATCGCGCGGATGTCGCCGGTGCCGCAGCCGCGCGTCTTGGGGTTGCGCGCCGTGTTGTCGACGATCCATTCATAGATTGCCCGGGCTTTCTCGGTATCGGTACGGCTGCCGCGAGTGATCTCTGTCGCCGTCTTGCGAACGATGCCATCGGTGGGTAGCAGTTCCGTCGGGCGCGTATAGAGCTGCGCGGTTGCTGCATCGAGGGCCGCGACCTTGCCCGGTTCGTTCAGGTTGATGGCGCGGTCGCGCGTGGCGAAGCGACTGGTCACTTCCACCACGGGTGCTGCTGCACCGGCTGGCCAGCTTGCCGCCAGCATCTGCGCGCCATAGGTCGGATCGCGCAGTACCTGTACGCTTGCTGCATTACCCTGCCACAGGTTGCCCATGGTCCGGATCCACGCGGGGTCGTCGACCGATGGCAGTGGCAACCAGACGCGCGTCGCGCTGTCGGTCGTCGCCAGCTCGGCGCGGGTGGTGACTTCGAAGACCCGCCAGCCGTTGGCCGGCGACGGGGTGAAGGGGCTGTCAACGGCCATTGCCGGCCGCCATGCGCTGAGCGTGCCGGCGGTGAGAAGAGCGGTCTTGATGAAGTGGCGACGATCCATGGAGCGATTCCTATTTGGGTGGTTTGAGGAAGGGGTGAAGGTGTCGGCCGGCGGTGGGGGAGTCCCAGTCGATGGCGCCCTGGCCGCGCAGCCGTATGCGGTGATGACGATCGAGAAGCACCGTGCCCGGCAGCACACGGGCGCCCCAGGCGCGGCTGATGACCTGATCGCGATCGTCGACGACCGGTAGCTGGATGGCGTGATCCGCGAGGAATCTGTCGACCTGGTCGAGCCTGTCGGCGACTGCGACGGTGATCACCACCAGGCCAGCACGACGCGAGCGGTCGGCCAGGCGCTGCAGCGACGGCATTTCCTCGCGGCAGGGTTCGCACCACGAGGCCCAGAAATTGACCAGTACGGGTTGACCAGGATGGGTGGCGATGAGCGAGTTGAGGCGGCCATCGATCGGCGTCGGCAGCCGAGTGGCGCGCACTTTCGCCAACTCCGAAGCGTGCACCCCGCTGCCGCCCAGCACTGGCGCGCACGCCATCGCCAGCCCGCCGAGGAGCGCGCGCAAAGACGACAACCAGCATACGCGCGACGAGGGCGCATTCGCGTTGATCGATTTCTCCCGGTTTCGCTGACGTCGCGAGGCGGAAGCCCCCGCGACCTACGGTGCGCCAGCCCGCGGACCGGCGCGATTCAATGGCGGTAACTCAGACCGCCGAAGCCGGATTGTCGCACAGCTGCGGGCGGCCGAACCGACGTCGCCTCGCCTTCCTTCTGACGGCACTTGCGGTTCCAACTGGCGGTGGATACGCCGGAAGTGGTAGAGTCCCGACCCTCCAACATTGAGGGAAGGCTCCGATGTCACACCAAGCGAAGTACGCCACCGCTGCAGGCCTGCTGGTCCTGCTGAGCGGTTGCGCCAACATGGCCGACTCAGGCAGCAACGTCACCGCGAGCGACCCGAAGAAGGCGACTCGCACCGGCTTTCTGAGCGATTACGCGAAGATGGAAAAAGCACCCGGCGGCGACGGCGCACTGTGCTGGCGGCAGCCCGGCCTTGATCTCAAGGCATACAACCAGGTCATGATCAGCCGCATGGTCGTTACCCTCAAGGATGAACAGACCAAGGGCGTTGACCCGGCAGATCTGAAGGCGCTCACCGACTACTTCTACAAGTCGCTGGTCACCGCGCTCAAACCGCAGATGGAAATCGTCGACAAGCCTGGAGCGGGCGTCGTGGTATTGCGCATCGCCCTGACCGATCTGGTACCCACCAGTGTCGGTCGCAGCGCCATGGGAACCCTTATCCCCTACGGATTCGTCGCGGAGGCCGGCTCGGGCGTCGCCGCCGGCGGTCCGGCCGGATCGACGCCCTATCTGGGCCAAACCGGCGTGGAGATCCAGTTTCTGGACGGAGCCAGCGAGGCGATCCTTGCCGAGTGCATCGACACCCAGATCGGCCGGAAGTATGCGGCAGACGTCGAGAGCGGCGCGTCCGGAGCAACGAGCACCTGGATCAGTGGCTACATGAACTCGTTCCAGTCGTGGTCGTATGCACGCAACGCCTTCGACAAGTGGTCGAAACAGATCGCTAAGCGCTTCGCCGAGTTGCGTGGGATCAGTCCGCAAGCCAAGTAGCAGAGTCGGCGAGCGGGCTGCCAGGCGCACGCGACGGCAACTTCGCCCTGGTTCGGAAGGACGAAAGGTGAGCGAGAAACCGGTACGCTCCTGAAGGCATCAGGAGGGCTGTCCGGTTTCCTCGAGCATGTCCGCCGAGAGCAGGATGAGCTCGATTTCCTCGGTGATCTCCTCCTGACGCTGGGTGTTGTAGCGGCGTTTCAGCCGTGCGCTGTCGTCATCGAGTCGCTGCAGGGCGCGATCCATATGCGCCTGCCGTTGCCGGTTTTCGGCCATCAGCGAGCTGTACAGCACCTCGTTGAGGACCGCGTGCAGATAATGCCCGGTCAATCCACGCAGGAACTCCGTGGGAGGCAGATTCAGTTCCGCCGCGTGGGCGCGCGCCCGTTCGGGTGCGGGCAGGTCGCGCAAGGGCAGCAAGTGACGCATGCGGAGATCGCCGGTGGCATCACAATGATAGAGGGCTGAGAGCCCGTAACCGGCGAACTCGTCGCGGGCCATGAAGCCGCTCAGCTCGCGCGTCAAGCGCAGCAGGACGGCCGGCACTTCGTCGGCGACAATGGCCCCCGGCTGGGCCAAATCGACGCCGTCACGTTCGCCGATTCGGGCCGCCAGACGGCTGCCGACAACAAGCCAACGAACGGGCGTCGCCTTTGCCTGACACACTGCCTCCATGCCTGCCAGCAGCGCTTCGTTGAAATCGCCGCAGAAGCCCTGTTCCGAGCCCACCAGTACGCAGAGTTCCCGCCCTGCGAACGGTTCGCTGACAAGTTCGGCGTGCCAGGCCAGGAAATCGGCAGCGGCCGTCTCGATCCCCGCCACCATGCGCTGCTGGCTGACGAGGAAGTCCGTCAGGATGCGGGTCTCCATCAGCGCCAGGCCTTTCATCGCCGACATGATGCCGCCGATATCGGACAGCGCGTCCAGCCGCCTGGCGATCTCACGCCGGCGGCTCATCGCCCACCTCCTGCAACCCTGCACATGCGAAGGCCATCTGCCTTGCCCACTCGCTGCAAAGCTTGCGAAAAGACTGGCTGTGGGCGTATGCCTGCTGCAGGTCCATGCGCGCCGAAAAAGCCGGCTGGTCGGTCGTTTCTCCGTAACTGCCGCCGCACATGTGCGCCGTGATCCACCCCTTGGCGTTGCGCGGACCTTCGGCATCAATCGCTTCAGCAGGCTTGAATGCGAAACCGCGTTGGCCATCGAGCGATTCAGCTGCGGCGATGAACCAGGCCTCGTATTCCCTGTTGGCCAGTACGACCGACACCCGACGGTGCGGAACGTATGCAGTTGCACGCTCGAGAATCTGTTGGCCCAACTCAGCCGGACAGTCATCGTCGGCGTCGAGCAGCACGAGAATCCAGCCTTGTTCGCCACACTTGGCGGCGGCCAACAGCAAGTGCCGGCGGAACTCATCGTCCCGATTCAGGAATCGATCCCGGTGAACGCGAATCGGCGGGGGCGCCTGCAAATGGACATCCGGAGTGCGCCAGTCGTTGATCCGTCGCAGCAGAATCGGCAGCGCGGCCACCTCGCCGGCACCCTCGACGATCGCCGCAACCGCAATCACGGCTCGACCTGGCCAAACAGATCGGCTTGTTCCTGTTCTTGGGCGGCAAGCACCGCCCGATCAGGCGCCAGTTGATTCAGCCGGAAGAGTTCTCCAGCCGAAAAAAGCTGGTCGCGCATAGCCATGCGCGCGGCTTCGTCCAATGGCGCAATCCGCGTCTCGCCGCCCTCGGAAACCACTGCCAGCAGGGCGTCGGGACTCAGTTCCCGGTCGTCCAGCAAGTCTGGGCTGTGGCTGGTAACGATCACCTGGGTGTCTTCCGAGGCGCGCGCAAGCGCCTCGCGCAAGGCAGCGCTGGCGGCCGGGTGAAGCGCTGTTTCCGGTTCCTCGATACCCACTAGCGATGGCGCGTAATCCCGGTTTCCCTGGAACAGCGCAGTCAACACGCCAAGTGCTCGCAGCGTGCCGTCGGACATGTTCTGTGCCGGAAATCGCCAGGGATGTTTTGCTCCAGCCATGTCCTGGCGGAACTCCAGGGTTTCCATCGGCCCGATCGGCTTGCGCTCGACGCCGTGAACCATCGGCGCAACCATCTGAAGATACTCCTGGATAATCTCCAGCCTGTCGGTTGCGACCCGTTCCAGATGTCCGATCACGCTCGCGATGTTTTCCCCCACGGGCTTGAGCAAGCGTCCTTCCTGTGGCTTCTGCAGCTCGCGCATCAACTTCGGATTCAGGTTGTAGAAGCCCATCGCCGTCAGGGCATCGAACACCGGGCGAAAGACCGCCATCCCCGACGCGGCCACCAGCGCCAGACGATCGGCGGTTACCGCTGGAAATGTCGTCTCGCTGCTTGCCTTGAGGTTGCCGCGTTCGATACGGAAAAACGGACCCTTGCCGACACCGCCAAGCACGCACTCCTCGAATTGCACCTCGTAACCGCGGCCCGCCAGCGCGCCGATATTGAAAGCGTAGTGGCCGGCTTGCCCGTTGTTCAACGCGAACTCGAGCCGGATGCCGAAGTTCGTCGGATGACCACTGGAGCGCCGCCGCACCTCGTTCAATCCGCCACGTTCGTTCAGGGCATTGTCGAGAGAACCGGCCAGGGCATCCCGTACCAGGTGCAGGGCGTCCAGGAAGTTGCTCTTGCCCGATCCGTTGGCCCCCACCAGATAGGTGAGTGGATTGAGTCGCACGTCGCAGTAACCAATGCTCTTGTAGTTGCGCAGGACCACACGCGTGAGAAAAACCGGGTCAATCATTGTCTTGCCCCTTCAAGTTCAGTGCGGGTTGAAGCTTCGCTGCGCTCGGCTGATGCCACTCCTTGCTCTCCCGGTTCAGCCCGTTGAGGCTGGTAGTGTATCGGACAGTGCTTCCAGCCTTCTGGCGATCTCATGCCGGCGGCTCATCGTCCGCCTCTTGCAGCAAGGCTGCACGCGACCAATGTCTGCTCACCGATCCCGTGCGCGCCATCTTCCAGAAACCAAGTGGTGAACAACGTTCCAAGCATCGCATTGAATTATTGAGAAAATCAAATTTCTGCGGATTTGTTATCCATACCTTCAGATAACAAATCCGGCTCCTTGGCGGATTTCCCCTACGCGATGTCGCGCTTGGCCATGGGTTCTAGCGGTATGGGAGCGGGAAGGCGCTCCGTGGCCGTTTGGATGATCGCTCTATGCCAACTTCAACAAGACTGCGTCAATGATCGACCAAGCCTCTTGAAGGCCCTGAGCTTGCCCAGCATGCCGAAATTGGCGGGCACCTGCTTGATGATGGCAAGCGCATCGGTCTTTGGCGTATAGCTACGTCCGTGCTGTCCAAAGATCCTTTCCAGTCGCTTCTTCGGATTGGTGTTGTGCTCGACATTTCTTGTGTGCCCGATGATCACTGGGTGAGTCGGTCGCGAGAGCGTGGCGGACAGTGCTGAGCCATCCGCCAGCAGCCACGCTTCGAGTTCGGCCTGGATCGCCACCAGAAACAGGCAGGGATGGTCTGCCAACCCTGCTTGCGTCAATATGGCCCGAATATCGGCGATATCCTGTTCTTCGCCGTCCGGGCGGCCCCAACGGGGAAATACGTCCCAGACAACCAATACCCGTTCACATCCGGAATCGAACAGGGCCTGGGCCACTTGGCCGCACTGCGCAATCAGGTCCGGTTTCCTTCCCAAAGGCCGAATCATCGGCGTCGCGTCGGGGCGAATGCGCCCTGCGAGATGGCGAAGAACCTGCTCATCCTCCGAGCCCAACCCCGCCTCGCAGATGATGCCGATCGTGCTCACTCGTCTTCTCCCCAACCGCCTTCCGGCGCCTCAGGTTCTTGCTCAACGGCAGGGTGGGCTACGAGCCGCTGCAAGGCGTTCATGGTGTAGAGCCGGCCGGGCAGGAAACGGGTGCGCCAGGGTTCCATGTCATTTCGACCCGCAGGCCAGGTAAACTCCGGGCCGCCGGGGCCACGCTCGCAAAGCAGTACATCATCGAGGTCAAGCATGTCCAGCAGATAGGGTGAATGGGTGGTGGCGATGACTTGGGTGCGCCCGCTGCGCGTGGCATCTCGCATCAGGTCGATGACCAGACCCACGGTGCGCGGGTCGAGGCCGTTTTCCAATTCCTCTATGAACGCCACCGTCGGCGGGTCCGGGTCCAGCAGGGTCGCTACCAGAGGCAATACGCGCAGGGAGCCGGAAGACATCAACCAACCGGGGATCTCGTAGCGGTCTTCCAGCAATTGCACATAACCCCTGCGCAGCAGGCCGGCATCCATGATCTTCGGCTCCACATCGAGAGCGTAGGGCAACACGAAGCGCATCGCCTGGGCGACCGTGTCGAACGCGCTCGGCGAACGTTCGCGCAGGTCGATGAGATATTCCGCCACGTTGGCGCCGTCGCCGGACAAGCGCATGCGCCCACCAGTTCGTCTGAGCGGCTGCAGATTGCCTATGGCATCCGGGTTCAGGCGAAGAAATAAAGTCTCACGGAGGGCTTCGGCGGTTTCTGCCAGAGCCGGCACCCCGAACATGGCCGACCGGTCTTCAGCCAAGGCTTGCGGATGAATGACTCGCTCGCGGGTCAATTCCGGCTCCTTGCCTATTCGGAAGCGCTCCTCCTGGATGTAGAGTCGATTTCCTGCCTCCCGCACATTCACCTTGAGGCTAAGGTCAACCGGCCCAAAAGGCATGGCCAACTTCAACTTGAAACTCATGGCCCCATGCTGCCGCGTGGGGTCAACGCGAGCAGCCGTGGTCAAGCGAGATACCGCTCCCTTGTGGCGGATATGCTCGAAGCCTTGCCAATGTTCCATCGCCGCATCGACGCCCTCCAGCACGACCTGGCGATAGGTTTCCACCGCCTCCAGCAGACTGGATTTGCCGCTACCGTTATTGCCGATTAGTACCGTGAGGGGCTTCATGCGGACGACGCCGCTGTTCTTCAATGATTTGAAGTTTTCGATGGCGATGGACTTGATGTGCATGATATTTTCCCTTTGGCTCAGGTGACCAACCCTTGTGCCACACGGCGGTAGGCATTGTGGGCGTCAAGTTTCACTGGCTCAGGCACCAGCGGGAAACTCCCGAGGACGTGGGCGAATTCGGCTTCGTTGAGGCCGTAAAGATGTGCCACCAGGCCGTCGAGTTCGGCGCGAAGGTGTGCACGTTCGAGGGTGTTTAGGGGCTGGTGATGTTCCAGTCCAACCTCTCTAGCCAGCGCGTCGAATTCGGGGGTGGTGCAAATGAGGCGGGCGGCACGCTTCGCTAAGGAATCACATTGGCGGTCGCCCGACCGTAAGCGCGGCACAGGCAATTGGTATAGAAAGAACATATTGATGGTGGTGGTGACACTTTGCCTCAGCATCCAGTCCAGAACGAAGCTGTTGGAAATTGCGCACCAATAGCACATCTCTATGTAGTTCATGCCCGTGGCGGCGACATTCAGTGTCGTGCTGTTCATCTCCGTGAAGACCTTGGGGGGAGCAATTGTCGTAATTAGTGTCCGAGAGTCAGTGTTGCGAGCAATTCGACGGTGAAGCCAGCGATAGCCCATGTAATCCATGTGTTGACCAACATCCGGCTCACCTTTGAGAAGCGCACTCCTTCCTTCGGATTCCTCTATCCAATAGCCAGAATGCCCTTCAGTCGCCTGGAACTGGTGGAACATCTTGCCGGTGAATAGTGGAAGTCGTCCTGGTCCTGCCTCGTTCCTGAAACGAAAAGAATCATCAGTCATGTGAAACTCGCGCGTAAGACGCAGATTCCACGTACCGTTGACATGCTCGCCAAGAGAGGGGAAGCGAAGCATCTTCTCCACAATCTGGATATCCATTTCTCCCTTGAATTCCATAATGGAGTGGCTATCTGGCGAGAGACGTTTAATAAGTTCGACATCCATCTGGATGGCGCCTTCGCCGGGGAAACGATCAAGCTCGGCCAAATCCAGGCGCATGAAGGCGGCGGGGAAACAGGTCGTGCCGAGTTCGCCAGTGCGCGCAGGTGATAGCAGATCGTCCGGGGGGGCGCTGGCGTTCATTTCGCCGGACTGTTGCACGCGCAGCGAGGCGGTTTTTTCAAAGGTCAGCACGACAAATTTGAAGCTGCGATGTACCCCTTCAAAAATTTCCTTACGGTTCTCGAAGCAGAACAAACCTTCGATGCGGGTTCTGTTGAACAGAAGGTCACGCAGGCCCTTGGCGCCCAGATCCGTGTAGATGCCACTGGGAATGACGATGCCGCAGTGCCCGCTGGGGCGCAGCAACGAGAAGCAACGTTCAACGAACAGCTTGTACAAGTTTAAGTCAGTGGGCACCTTGCGTCCGTCAACCCAGGCTACCTGATGACCGTACTCTGGCGCACTACGGAAGAATTTGTTGATATGCGGAAAGCGGCTCTCATACTCCAGCCACGCTTCTCGGATAGACTTGTTCTTGAGCAGCTTGCCCTGCTCCTTCTCGAACTCCTTGATCGTCATCTTGTTCTTCGTCACCAGTTCGGAGTGGTCGGCGAAGAACTCCTTGGCCTGCGGCTTGAACACCTCCCACGGTGGGTTGGTGAGAATGATGTCGAAACCGCCGCGCTTCTGCATGACCTGGTCGAAGACATAGCCCCAGTGCAGCGGGGTTTGGGCGTCGATGTGGACACGCTCGATACGGATTTTCTTCGTCTTTCCCAGTCCCTGCTTGTCCGCATCCCAGGTGGCTTGTTCGTACTTCACGCCCAGTGCTTCGAACTGGTCACGCAGCAACTCGTTGAGAATTCCCGCTGCGTAGTCCATTTCGGCGTCGATGTCGTCGCGCAGGACACGCAGGTCCGTGCTCTTGCCTAAGTCGGCGGCGGTATGGCGATAGACGTCGAGCTTGCGGCTTTTCTCTTCGAGCAGGCGGCGAAAGGGGGGCTTGAAGAGGTCATCCTGCCGGCGGTCGAACTCGTGCTCGTCCACCCGCATCAGGCCTACCAGGGAGTTGCCGGGCAGGATGTTGAAGTCGATGTTGGGCAGTGGCTCCAGGTCTTCCACTCGGTTGACCGACGACACCATGGCCAGGAACAGCCGCAGCTTGGCGATCTCGCAAGCCTCTTCCATGATGTCTACACCGTACAGATTGTCGCTGACGACACGGCGCTTGATGTAGTAGCCGACGCTGGGATGGCTTTTCTGGATGCCGCGCAACCAGGTTTCCAGTTCGCGGCTGGCGCCCATGCCCGCGCGTCCGACGACAGCGTAGTAGATGTTGATCAGCGCCTTCAGCGCGGCCACCAGAAAAGCGCCGGAACCGACCGCCGGGTCGAGGACGGTGATCGAGGGGAGCACTTCGCCTACCAGCTTCAGCGCGGTACGGGTGTCCATGCGCGCCAGGAGTTCGGCGACCGAGTTGAAGTGGATGGCGGGAAGATTGAATTCCGGCAGCGCCGGGACGTTGATGCGCTCCAGCACCAGCTTGTGGATGCTGCGCTCGGCGAGATAGCCGGTGATCTCTGGCCGCGTGTAATAGGCGCCGAAGGCTTTCTGGTTGATGTATTTCTCGAAGATGTAGCCCAGCACGTCCGGGTTGATTTCTTCCGGGTTACCGGCGGAGGTGTCGTCCAGATGCCAGGTGAAGGCGGCGAAGACCTCGAACACGCCGGCAAAGGCGGCATCCGGAATGCGCAAGCTGGTACCGACACGTGGCTGGCGGTTGGCGTCGAGTTCCAGCTTGTGATGCAGGAACAGGCCGCCGTTGAGGAACGGGATGCAGCCGGTCAGGTTTCTTGCTTGCGCGCTGCGCTGATCTTCGGGTCGGGCGAAGGCATCGAAGAAGAGAGCGTTGAGGAATTCGCCGAAAAAGCGATTTTCCCCGCGTGCGCGTGATTCCTGAAGTTTGCTTGGCAGGTAATCGTAATCACCGCAATTCAGAAAGCCCTTCTTTTGCAGGAACCAGACGAACATCAGCCGGTTGAGGACGACCGAGGCATACCAGCGGCGGTCGCGCTCGTCGGCGATGCCTTCGATGGCTTGCAGCAGCGCGGCGTGTTGTTCCTGGTAGCGGGTAAAAAAGCGCTTGGTGGTTTTCTCCACGTCCAGGGCGGCGGCCAGGCGGCGCGCTACTTCCAGCACCGGCAACCGGCCGCCGGCATCGAGTTCGGACAATTCCACCACCAGAGCGTGCAGCTTCGAGGCGAACAGGTCCACTGGCTGGCCGCGAAAGTATTCGTGGCGGCGGGCGGTAGTTTTAGGCTTGCCAGTACTCGTGTCCTTGCCACGTTTGACCCAGAACCAGAGGCTTTGGCCGGGGTCTTCCCGCCGGTCGGTGAAGATGATCAGATTTTCATGGTGCCGCTGGCTGACGTGACGCCAGATGGCCATGCGTTGGCTCTCATCGGGCCAGGTGCTGTCTGCCACCACTTGGAGCACCGCCACCCCGGCCAGTTCGGCGACCATGCGGCGGGAATAGGTGGAATGGGTGCCTGCCTTCACCTGATCGATTTGCCAGTCGCGCTCACTGGCGGCGGGGTGATTCCAGCCGAGGACTTCGACGAACAGCGGGGTAAAGGCGAAAGCGGAAAGGTGTTTCTGGAAGGCAGGGAGGTCGAGTTTTGACATGGTTATTGGCCAACTAGGAGCCCCAGCGAGCACACCACGCGCGGCTCACGAAATTGTGCGTCTTCTTCCGTGTAGGTCAGGCGGCCCTCCTCGCGCAAGGTCTTCACTGCCCCGGCAAGCTCCTCGTCGTTGACGCCACCGCGCATGAGTCGATTGAGAAGGTCGGCGGCAGTTTCCAGCAGGGGGCGGGCGTAGAGGTCATCGAGCGCACGTTCCAGTTCTTCGTCGCGAAACAGGGTGTGCCTCTGGGCTTCCGCGTAGCGCTTGAGGCGCTCGTAGGCACGGCGGCGGGGGCTGGAGGGCCGACCCAGGCCGCCGCCGATCGCCTTGTCCTGGTGTACCGCCAGCTTCAACCCTTCGGCGACCAGTTCGTGGTGGTTTTCGGCACGGGGCACGGCGGGGGTGTCTGGTGCACATTCAGCCACGCGCAGGATGGTGAACTGGGATTCGGTGACGGTCTTGCCGTCAGGGCTGATCCAGGCGAGGTGATCGTTGCCTTCGGGTGACTTCACATACACCAGTGTGCCACCGCGCGCGGCATCGCCACCGACTGAGGGCAACGTAGTCTCGTCGAACGCGAAGGCGCGCGCCGAGTACACCACCGGCGGCATGGATTCGACCGCGTGCGCGAGTTCAGGCTTGTCTTGCGTGGCTTGTTTCCAGATCTGCCAAGCGTAGGAAGCAAGATCGACTTCGTCGTCACTATCGTCAAGGACACCGGACTTCTCCGTGTAGAGGTCGCGGATGGTGTTGGCGTCGTCGTCCTCGAAAAAGGCTTCGTCGGTACCCACGACTTCGGCGTTTTCCAGCAGGCGCTGCTGAATGCGGGCGCGCAAGTTGATGAGGCGCTCGACACCTTCGGCGGGCAAGAAAGAATAACAGTGGATTTCCTCGGCGCGCTGGCCGATGCGGTCCACTCGGCCGGCACGCTGAATCAGCCGGATGATCGCCCACGGCAGGTCGAAGTTGACCACCACGTTGCTGTCTTGCAGATTCTGGCCTTCCGAAAGCACGTCGGTACAGATGAGAACTCGCACCTCGTCGGACTTGCTGACGCTCTTGTTATTCGACTTGGGCGAGAAACGACACGCCAGCGCATAGGGGTCGGCGCTGGCGCCGGTAGCGACTTCCACTTGAGTGATACCGGCGCGGCGTACTTCCCGCGCCAGGTAGCGCGCCGTGTCCGCGAATTGGGTAAAGATCAGCACCTTGTCCTTGGCGTGTGTACGTTCGACAAGTCGCTGCAGCGCGATCAACTTCTGGTCATGTTGTGGAGCCCATCGTCCGTGCGCGCGCAGCAGATCAAGGAGGGCTTGCGTGTCCGCAGCCAGATGTTCGGAGAGCGACCGCTTGAACAGGGTGGGGCGTATCCACTTGAAGCGCTTCTTGTATTCACACGCATATTGCTGATAGACGACCCTGGCGCGCGCCAGGCTGTCGGGTGCGGCGTCCGCCTCGACCACAGGTTCAACCAGGCCGTCGAGCAGATCTTCGGGGTCGCCTTCCAGGCCTTCAGCGTCTTCGTCCACCCTTCCCAGGTCGAGCAAGCCGGCGTCGAGCACACCTACCGGGAGGTCCAGCCCGTTTTCGATGGCATAGAGGTAAATCTGGTTGCGCAGAACGTGCCGGTCGATCGATTGCAGGAATGAAAAGCCGTTGGATTCCAGGCGCTTGAAGAGGTTGGTGCGGCAGAACCCCATCAGCCGCTTGCCAGCGCGGCCCAGGTTGTCGATCAGCTTGCGCTCCGCGGCCGTGGCGGTCTTTTCCGCCAGCGGGTCGACATACAAACCCATGCCGTAGCGGGGCACATGCAGGGCATTGATCTGATCGACCATCTCGGCCGAGTAGAGCCTCGCATAGCGGTCATCCGGGTCGGCCTCGTCGACGGCGAATTTCAGCGAAATGGGCATGCGTTTCGGGAAGTAACGTTGCTCGCCATCGTTGTCGGCGATGTAACGGCGGCCGTTGTCATCTTCCGCCGTGTAGTGCTCGATGATGAAGCTGCGCGTGCGTCGAACCATGTACAGGCGGATCAGCTCGCGCCAGTCGTCAAACTCTTCGCTCTTTTCGATGGCGAGAATCGAATTGACCTTGCACTGGTGCCGGCGCTCGAACTCGGGTTCGCTGATGCCATGCTTGCGCATGTGCCGCTCGGGTCGAATGCCGATGTTGGCCTTTTCGTCGATGAACAGCCGTAGCTGGCTCGACAAGTCGGTCTTGGTCTTGTTGTAGGGAGTGGCGGTGAGCAGGATAACCTTGGAATCGCAACTGCGGATGTAATCGGCAATCGCCTTGTAGCGTCGCCCCTCCCTGTTGCGCAGATTATGGCTTTCGTCGATGAGCACCAGACGATAGCGCTTGAGGCCGGGCAGCCTCCTGGACACTTGGCTGATCGGCACGACCGTGCCGCGCAGGCCGTATTCGGTGCGGTGCCGCTCCCACATCGGTTCCAGGTTCTTCGGGCAAATGATGAGGGTCTCGTAGCCGAGATCGTCTTCAAACATGCGCGCCAACGCGGTTGCCATCATGGTCTTGCCCAGACCGACGACGTCACCGATCATCACCCCTCCGCGCCGGTGCAGATGGCGCGCGGCGATTTTCACCGCGCTCTTCTGAAAGTCGAATAGGTCCTGCTCGAAGCGCGCCGGCAAACGGAATTGACTGAGACCGGCGCGCGCTTCAGTGCTGAGGTGGTAGGCGATGTTGAGGTAGATCTGGTACGGGGGAATGCTCGCTTCGCGCGCCCAGCTCGATTCGATGATGGCTGCGAGGTCTTGCGAGACGTCGATGGCCCAGCGGTCTTTCCAGCGCTCGTCGAACCATTCCGACAAGCGCTGGGCCGCATGGTGCTCCAGCACATCAACGTTCAGTTCGCCCTGCTTGGAGAGCCCCTGCAGCGTCAGGTTACTGCTGCCGACGAAGCCGGTGATGGGGTTGTTCACGTCGTCGCGAAACAGCAGATAAAGCTTGGCGTGTAGCGGATACGGCAGAAATAGTTTGACGATGGCCTGGCCCGCTCGTAGTTGCCGGGCGAGTCGGCGCAAGCCGGCTTCGTCCTTGCCGGAGGGAATGCCCAATGTGATTTGTTCGCGCAAGTGGGCCCCGAACTGCGTCTTGAGCCGAACCGCCGTGCCTTGGTCAATCAGGTTGTCACCTGCGACTGCGCGGTAAAGCTCGCGAACTTCCTCGTGAGGGGGGCGTTGCATACCAACCAATACACGGCAAACCTGGCCGTTAGCCGGTTGCCAGGGCTGAATCAGGTCATCGATGGCCTGCCAGCCGCGCAGATTGAGGTAGCCCACGCAGAAATCGGCCCGGTTCGAGACTTGCAGGGTGGCTCGTAAGGCTTTGAGCAGTTCTTGTTGGATGTTGTCGAATATGCGAGGCATGGACGGGAAATTCCTACTTTGATTCGCCGATGGAAGGTAGCACGAAAAATGTCACGGCCGACCACAGATGCGCCGTTACAGAGCGTATTCCACCTCACGCCGGCGGCTCATCGCCCGCCTCCCGCAACCAGCCGGCGACCGCATCCCGCCACGCATCCCGACCAGCCGCCAGTCCCGGCCCCCCAGCCGCCGCCTTGTGCAGCAGACTCGCCAGCCGTGCCTGGACCGCCGCACCCGCCAAGGCGTCGAATGCTCCCTCGTTGTAGGCGACCAGCCAGGCCAGTTGCTGTTCCGGCGACAGCGGTGCCAGGCGTTCCTGCTTGAGCAGTTCCCGCAGCAAGCGGCCGCGCCGGATCTTGGCGTCGACGCCGGCCTCCAGACGCGAGCCAAAGCGGGTGAATACTTCCAGCTCGAGAAACTGCAGGAAGTCCAGCTTCATGCGCCCGGCCTCGGCCTTGATGGCCGGCAACTGCGCCTTGCCGCCGATCCGCGAAACCGAGCGGGTGATGTCGATGGCAGGCAGGAAACCGCGTGCGTAGAGCGCCGGGTCGAGGTAGATCTGGCCATCGGTGATCGAGATCAGGTTGGTGGGAATGTAGGCGGCGATCTCGCCCTGTTCGGTTTCGACGATCGGCAGGGCGGTCATGCTGCCGCTACCGTAGCGCGCTGCCAGGCAGGTCGAGCGTTCGAGTAGGCGCGCGTGCAGGTAAAAGACATCGCCGGGGTAGGCTTCTCGCCCCGGCGGGCGACGCAGCAGCAGCGAAAGCTCGCGATAGGCCCGCGCATGCGTGGTGAGGTCGTCGTACACCACCAGCACGTCGCGGCCGCTCCACATCCATTCTTCCGCCAGGGCGCAGCCGGCGAAGGGCGCGAGGAACTTGAGCCCGGGGGTAGTGGTGGCCTCAGCGACGACGACGCAGCTGATGTCGAGAACTCCGGCCCGGCGCAGGGTCTCGATGGTGGCGATCACCGCCGAGCGCTTCTGGCTGATCAGCACATAGACGCAGAGGACATCGCTCCCTTTCTGGGCGATGAGCGTGTCCATGGCCAGCGAACTCTTGCCGGTGCCCGCGTCGCCGATGATCAGTTGCCGCTGGCCTTTGCCGATCGGGATCATGGTATCGACCATCTTGCTGCCACTCAGCAATGGGCGCCTGACGAAATCGCGGGCCGTGATTGGTGGCGAGGAGACTTCGAGGGGGCGCCGGCGATTGAATTGCGGTTGCGGACCGCCATCGAGGGGATTCCCCAGCGGGTCCACCACGCGGCCGAGAAAGCCGTCACCGACGCCGATATCCAGTCGCCGTCCGGTCAGATGGGCCGCCGCGCCGGCGGCGAGGCCGTCCTCCTGACCGAGCAGGATGGCGCCGATACGCTTGCTGCCGAGATGGAACACCAGCGCCTCGCTGCCATTCTCGAAACGCAGGATCTGATCCATCGCCGCCGAGGGCAGGCCCTCGATCCAGGCGATGCCGTCGCCGATCGCCGCCAGCTTGCCGATTTCGCTGATCCGCAATTGCGGCTGGTAGTCGGCGATCCACTGGCTGCGCAGGCCGCCAGGGTTTCGGGCTGAGTGCTCAGTGCTCAAGCCTGGCGGCTTCCGCGAAGACGCCCAGTTCGCCGGCCAGACTGAGATCCAGTTGCCAGGCCCCGAGCGATAGCCGAACGCCGGCCAGCAACTCGCTGTCCTCGACGAAATCGATGTGGACGAGCTTTCCCAGCCGGGCATCGACGGCACCGGAGATCTGCCGGCGTTGTTCCTCCGAGAGCGGATGGGCGCTGCTCAACACCCCTTGCCCATGACCATTTTGGCCCGTCCGCAAAGGCTCCAGACGTTCTTCGGGTAAAGCCGACAGTTCCTCGACGAAGATTTCTACCAGCCGCGCTTCGATCTCCGGTCCGGCCAATCTGGCCAGTAGTGCGCTGGCGAACTGGCGGGCGAGGGCGCCGGACTGGCTGGCGAGTTCGCGCTGCAGGGTCTCCTGACGGTGCGCGTCGCGGGCGGCGCTACGTTGCCGCTCGGTAGCCAGATCCCGGTCCAGCGTCTCCATCTGTCGCGCGTGCTCTGTCGCCATCTGGGCATCGAACTGGCTGCGGGCTGCCGCCTTCTCTCGCTCCCAGTCCGCCAGACGGCTTTCAAACTGGCTCTGCAGGGCCGCGGCCCGTGCTTCCGTCGCGCGTGCTTCGTTGAGGGAGCCCTCGATGCCAGCGCGACGCTCAGCCAGGGTCGCCAGCACCGGGCGGTAGAGAAAGCGTTTGAGGATCCAGATCAGCGCCAGGAAATTGATGATCTCGAGGGCAAAGGTGGTCCAGTCCAGATCCATCGCTGCCTCCTACTTCAAGAGGTATTCGAGCAGCGGATTGCGGAAGAGGATGATCAGCACGATCACCAGGACGTAGATGGCCAGTGACTCGATCATCGCCAGGCCGATGAACAGGGTGCGGGTGATCGACTTCTCCGCCTCCGGCTGCCGCGACAGCGCTTCGAGCGCCTGCGTGATCGCCCGGCCCATGGCAATGGCCGGGAAGATGATGCCGATCGCGATGGCCAGCGCTGCTGCCACGGTAGAGACCAGGACGAACCAGTGCATGTCGCTCATGGGGTGCTTCCTTTCGTGTCGTTCGATGAGGGCGCTTCGGAGTGCTCCGCTGCGGCGTGGGATTGCATGCCGCCGGCGATGTAGATCAGGGCCAGCGTGCCGAAGATATAGGCCTGGACCAGGGCTTCGACGATGTGCAGCATGAGCACCGGTACCGGTACCAGCAGCCCCGCAACCAGGAGGACCAGCAGCGCGGCCATTTCGAGGCTCATGATGTTGCCGAACAGGCGCATGGCCAGCGCGATGGTGCGCGAAAACTCGCCGAGCAGATGGAACGGCAGGAGGATCGGGCTGGGGATCAGGTAGTGGCGCAGATAATTCGTCAGGCCTTCGCTGCGGATGCCGAACCAGTGCACCGAGACAAAAACCAGACAGGCCAGCGCGGCGGTGGTCGACAGGTTGCCGGTAGGCGCATGCAGACCGGGCACGATTCCCGTCAGGTTGGCGACGGCGACGAACAGCCAGAGAGTGCCGACGAAAGGCAGCAGCAGGCCGGCGCGGCCCGGTAGCACACCTTCGATGGCCGCTTCGATCGACTGGACGACACCTTCCAGCGCTGTTTGCACAAGACCCGGGTGGTCGACCGAAAGTCGTCGGGTGGCCAGCCAGCAGGACAGTCCGAAGGCCAGCAGGATGCCCCAGGTGGTGACCACCGTCGAGCTGATCCGCAAGCCTCCCAGACTGAAAACAACGCTTGCCGCTTCCATTACCAGTACTTTCGGATGAAGAGATAGACGTTGAAGACGCCGAGCGCGAGGCCGAGGACGATCAGATTCACCGTCCAGCGCACCGTGTACCCTTCACCCAGGCTGTCGAGCCAGCGCCCGAGATAAGCGCCTGCCAGCAATGGCGCCAGGAAGAGGACCGACAGACTGCCGAGGAAGACCGTCTGCGCGAGAAGTGAGCGGCGACTCCGTTCGGCTTCCTTGAGCCTTTCGCTGTCGCGGGAAACCTCGCGACGCCATCTTTCGTCGTTCATAACGACTTGCAACAGTGGTCGGTCATATTGACCTGCGATGATGGTCGTTCATAATGACTTACGGAGATGGTCGTAGATGGTCGTTCATGACGGCCACCGATCCAGGGTGCGCAAGCGCCGGAAAAGCTCCTGCTCGAGTTTTTGCAGATTGTCTTTGACGCTCCTGAGTTCTTCTTCTTCCTGCGCCAGTTGCCCAGCCAGCAGTTCCGAGATCCGTTCGTAGTCGTCGTCACAAAGGTAGCGCCGAGTGCTGATGGTCAGTTGATCGTCGGCAAAGCGCAATACGGCGCCGGGGCAGGCGAGATACTGCCACGCAACCTGCGTGGTGCGAAAACGCGACAGCCCATAGTCGAGCACCGTCATGAAGCGGGCACGTCCCGGCTGAATGCCGAAGCTGCCACTCGCATCGCTGCCGACAAAGCTCTGCACTTTGTCGATGCGCTCGCAGCGCAGCGCGCTCTGCAGATGCAGGGTGATCCCGCCGCTCATCGCACGCCCTCCATGCCGGCGCGCATGTAGCAGCGATCCTCGGGCAGGTCGTCGTAGGTTCCCTGGATGAAATCCTCGCAATCGGTGAGGGTCGTTGCCAGAGGTACCGAAGCCCCGGCGATGCCGGTGTGGTCGGCAACGACAAAGAACGGCTGGGTGAGATAGCGTTCCAGCAGGCGCGCCCGCAGCACGGTGCGCCGGTCGGCTTCCGACAGGGCCTCGATGCCCAGCATGGCGATGATGTCCTCCAGTTCGCGGTAGCGGGCGAGATGCTCGCGCACCGCTTGCGCCACTTGGTAGTGACGGTCGCCGAGGGTAACGCGATCCATCATGGGGCTACCCGAAGCCAGGGGATCGACGGCCGGGTAGATCCCCTTGGCCGCCTGGTTGCGCGAAAGGATTACGGTGGTGTCGAGGTGAGCGAGGATCGCCCCCACGGCCGGGTCGGTCATGTCGTCAGCCGGCACATAGACGGCCTCGACGGCGGTGATGTTGCCGCTGCGCGTGGAAGAAATGCGCTCCTGCAATTCCGCCACTTCGGAGAGCAGTGTCGGCTGATAGCCGACCGTCGCCGGCATGCGCCCGAGCAGCCCCGAGAGTTCGCTGCCCGCCTGCACGAAGCGGAAAGCGTTATCCATCAGGAACAGGACTTCCTTGGCGACGTGGTCGCGCAGGTATTCGGCGTAGGTCAGTGCCGACAGCCCGATGCGGAAGCGCACTCCCGGCGACTCGTCCATCTGGCCGAAGACCATCAGCGAACGCGGCATGACGCCGGCGTCCTGCATGTCGTGCCAGAGCTCGTGTCCCTCGCGAATTCGCTCACCGACCCCGGCGAAGACCGATACCCCCTGGTGCAGGCGGACGATGGCGTTCATGAATTCCATGATCAGCACGGTCTTGCCGACGCCTGCACCACCGAACAGGCCGGTCTTGCCGCCGCGCACGAACGGGCACAGCAGGTCGATCACCTTGATGCCGGTCGGCAGGATTTCGCCCATGCCGAGCTCTTCGGCGAGTGGTGCCGGGGCAGCGACGATGGGGCGAAATTCCGTTGCCTCGAGTGCCGGGCCACCATCCAGCGGCTGGCCGAAGATGTCGAGCAGCCGGCCGAGACAATCCGGGGTCACCGGTATCTGCAGCGGCCCGCCGCTGTCGAAGACCGGCAGCAGGCGGCGCAGGCCTGCCGTGCGATGCAGGGCGATTGCCCGCGCCCGCGATTCGTCGAGGTGGCGATGCACCTCGAAGGTGTAGCGCTCGCCATCGAGGCAGACGTACACGGCCTGATGCAGCGGTGGCAGGCGGCTGCACAGGATGTCGATGACCGGCCCGTGCACTTCCTCGATCACCCCGAGCGGCGGCGCTGCAGGTGCCGGGCACGGTAGCTCTGGCCCTGCGAGGCCTGTCGGTTGGGGTGAGGAACGCACCCCAATGTCCCCTGTTGAGGATTGCGTTGGGGTTCGTTCCTCACCCCAACCTACGCGTCCTGCCGGCTCGGCCGTCATTGTTTGTCGGTAGCCAGGCTACCGATCCGGTACGTGGCGAGTAGCTCATCAGCATAGGCGGAATGTGGACGTCCCTTGGTCTTGGTGTCATACGCCTCGGTGGCCTCCTTGCCGCACCAGGGCAGAACGAGATCTGGCCGCGAGGGATGCTCGGGCAGATAAGCGCTGACATCATAGACCTTGCCGCGAATCGCCATCCAGCAGTTGTCCGGCAATGCGTGCCTGACCAGTTCGCTCTGTGTGATGACCTTTTCGGCCGCTACTGCGACGCTTTCTTCGGCCGACGGCAACCACAGGCTGCCAGCCCAGAAGGCTGACACCAGCAGCCAGAAAATGAGGGTGGTGGCTAGGTAGACTCGGCGCATCAGCGGAATCCGAAGTTCTCAAAATGGATATGGCGGGGCGTGATGCCCCGCTTGTGGAGGGACTGCCTGACTGCTGCCAGCATGCCCGGCGGCCCGCACAGATAGCACTCGTGCTGGACGAGCTCGCCTGCGGTGGGCAGGAGTGAATCGAGATTCGGCGGCTCGTTGCCGGTGGCCACCGCCTGCAGGGAAAGGTGTGGATCGCGTGCAGCGAGCGCGCGCAACTCCTGCAGAAAGGCAGCGTCGGCTTCGGCGCGATAGAGATAGACCAGCGTCGTCTCCTGACTGAGCGGGCCCGTCCGTAGCAGCGCCAGGAAAGGCGTGATGCCGATGCCGCCGGCCAGCCACAGTTGGGGCGCCGCAGGCCGTTCGGCCAGGAAGGTGCCGAAGGCACCATGCACCCGCGCCAGGACGCCCGGTTCGATGGACTGGATGCGCCGGGTGCAATCGCCCAGGGCCTTGACGCCGACGCGGATTTCCCGGTCGGCACCAATCGAACTGACGGTAAAGGGGTGAAATTCGCCGCAACCCCGGAAGGTCGGCCCGGCAAAGAAGGCGACCAGGACGAACTGCCCTGCGGTCGCGGCAATCGGCTCAGCCAGGGGCTTGAGAGCGATCTCGACCATGCCGTCGGCAACCGGAGTGGCCGATTGCACGATGTACGGCCGGGCGGCCAAGCCGCTGTCCTCCCGGAGGATTCGCCAGCCGAGGAACAGGGCGGCCAGCGCGAGGATCGGCAGTACCGGTTCCTCGATACCGAGCTGCAACAGATGCCACAGGCCGACCAGTACGCCGACACCCAGCGAAACATGCAGCCAGCGCCAACTTCGATGGGGTAGGCGCGTCGCGAAAGTGGCGGCGAGTCCGAGCATCAGCAGCAGCAGCGATAGCCAGCCCAGCCTGACCGGCCAGCCCTGGCTGAATGGTGAAAGCGTCTGCCAGGCGAGAACTGGGGAAGCGGGCCAGGCATCGGCGGCAAGCACCAGCGGATGTGCCAGCAGCAGGACGTAAGCGGCCATGCCCACAAGGTGATGCCATTGGTACATCCTCTCCAGTCCCCCCAGCCAGCGGGACAGCCAGGTTTCCCGCAGCATCAGCAGCAGGCTGGCGAGCAGCAGACCACATCCCGCCCAGCCCAAGACAATGCCCAGACTACGTGCGGGCGACAGACCCTCCGGAAAGGCCCAGTAGACGGGGCCTGCGGTGCTGGCCAGGAGGAGCAGAGGAATCGATGATCGGCGGAGGAGGGACATCAAGGGCTCGCGCAGGGTTCAACCGGCAGTCTGACGGGAGTCCTTTTCGGGGTGCAAGTGCTCGCAGATATCGCGTCTTCCTCGCGGCAACTCGACGCCTCGCTGCCGGGCACGCTCCTCCATGAGCTGGTGATGCGCGACCTGGTACTTCCGGCAGTCGTCGTAAGTCCTGAAGCTACGAATCATCGCCTGATGCTCAATGCGCTCCTCGGGCGTCATGAGCTGCCAGCCGCGGGTGTTCCCCTCGCTGGCCCGCACGGGGCCGCGCGCCTGTGCGCTTGCCGCCAACGAAAGCAGCAGCGCGATCAACAGTCTGGTCTTGTGCAGCCCCATCGCGATTCTCTCTGCACCGATTGGCGGCTATCCCTATCCCTGCTGTGCCAGTGTCAGGCGCAGTCCGCCCGAAACGTGTCGATGAAGTATATCGTCATCCCTGCGCAATCGCATGCGGTCTGGTCTGGCATATCGCCGCATGGCGGGGTCTCAGCGGCGGCAATGGATCGCTTCGGTAACGCCGGCCGTGGCGTTTTCCCTGTCGGGTTTCTTTACAGCGATGCCCTCGGCCATCCTTGGGTTGCCCGTGAATCAATGGGTTGTATGTATGGCATGTATCCTGCTTTCATGCCTCGTCCCGCAGTTGTCTGCACACCAGGTCCACAAGGGGGGTTCGTCATGAAGTTTGCGCACAAATGCGTTGTTGCAGCGATGATGGTTGCCTGCGGTACTGTCGCAGCGGCACCGACGCCAGTCGACTCGATAAATGGCGGAGCTTCGCCCGCCGCAACCACGTGGTCAGCGGCGGAAGCCGGATGGTTGTATTCGCCGACGGAATCGTACTCGTTGTTGGAAGTCCAGACCCGTTTTGCGTCGACCGACGGCCGCACGGTAACGATGGAAATCTGGGACCAGGCACCAGTGAACGGCGGTCACTTGCTGCGTGCCGCCTCGACCAGCCTGACCGGCGAGCCGTTCGCAACCTGGTCGTTCGCCGCCCTGGATCTTCGGGCAGGTGAAGACTACTTCTTCGGTTTCCGCAACATTGTCGGGCTGGACGTCAACTTCACCAGAGACGCTGGCGCGACCAACCTGGGACGCTACTACTTCTCTTTTGCCGATGCCGGCGAATACGAGAGGGAAGTCGTTTCATCGACCATTTCCGGTGCGCAGCCAATCCTCCGATTCTCAGGAACACGCGCCATTCCGGAACCAGCTACGAGCGCGTTGGCGGCGCTCGCCTTGTCACTCCTGCTCGTTCGCGTGGGCAAGCGAGCTGACCGCTGAGCGCTCACCGCGTTCATCGATGATCGGGGTACTACCAAGAAACCCCGATCATCGGCACTGAACAGTCCATCAACCCGACGTGGTCGCCGCTACCTGTGCGTGGTCAGGCGCCGAGAAGATCATGAGCGTCCCAGGTGCTTGTCAGCTTCTGGGCGGCAGCCACCCGGACCACGATGTAAACACGCTCACGCTCTGCTGCCTTCCGACGCGAAATACCGCTTCTGGAACCACAGCGACACACTCACCAGGCCGATCATCGCCGGCACTTCCACCAGCGGACCGATGACGGCGGCGAAGGCGGCACCGGAATTGATGCCATAGACGGCGACGGCGACGGCAATGGCCAGTTCGAAGTTGTTGCTCGCCGCGGTGAACGAGAGGGTGGCGCATTTCCCGTATCCGGCGCCCACCTTCTTACTCATGTAGAACGAAATCAGGAACATCAGCACGAAGTAGATCAGCAGCGGGATGGCGATGCGCATCACGTCCATCGGGATGGTGACGATCAGCTTGCCCTTGAGGCTGAACATGACGACGATGGTGAACAGCAGGGCGACGAGGGTGATCGGGCTGATCTTCGGTACGAATCGCTGGTGATACCACTCCTTCGAGACAAAGCGCAGCATGATCACCCGCGTCAGCACGCCGGCGACGCAGGGAATTCCCAGGTAGATCAGGACGCTCTCGGCAATCTGCCCAATCGAGACATCGACCACCGAGCCCGAGAGACCGAAGAGTGGCGGCAGGACCGTCACGAAGAGCCACGCGTAGACGCTGTAGAACAGCACCTGGAAGATCGAGTTGAAGGCAACGAGGCCGGCGGCGTACTCGGTCGACCCCTTGGCAATCTCGTTCCAGACGATCACCATGGCGATGCAGCGGGCGAGGCCGATCATGATCAAGCCGACCATGTACTCGGGTTTGTCGGGCAGGAAGATGATCGCCAGCGCGAACATCAGGATCGGCCCGACGATCCAGTTCTGAATCAGCGACAGGCCAAGGACTTTCCTGTCGACGAAGACATCGGGCAGTTCCTCGTAACGGACCTTGGCGAAGGGTGGGTACATCATCAGGATCAGGCCCAGCGCGATCGGAATGTTGGTCGTTCCGACCTGGAAGGAATTGATCCGATCCTCGATGCCCGGAACGTAGAAGCCCAGGCCGACGCCGAGCGCCATGGCGGCGAAAATCCAGACCGTCAGATACCGGTCGGGGAAAGACAGCTTCCGGGTGACAGCGCTCATCTACTGCACCCCTGGCCGGCAGACTTCCGGATGCCCGCCACAGCAATTGTCGGTCAGAAACCCGATCAGCCCATCGATCCTGCCCATCTCGGCGCGGCAGCGGACGAAACGTCCCTCCTGTACCGTGCTGATCAGGCCGGCGTGGGTCAAGGTCTTCAGGTGGAAGGACAGCGTTGGCGCGGGCAACTCGAGTTGCTCGGCAATTACCCCGACCGTCAGGCCGGCAGGGGCATTCTGTACGAGCAGGCGGAAGATGGCGAGGCGGCTGTCTTGCGCCAGCGCGGCCAGCGCGGTGACGGCATCGGAATTGGTCATCTCGCCAACGATACCGAAGTCTTGTCCAAGTCGCAAAGCGTTTTGGCCAGCCTTTCGCATTCGATTTCCCCATATCGGGTCATACAGCCGCATCGTCTGGCTTGTCGTCGTGTCCGGGCCAGTGAGCCGGGGTTTACATACTTCTAATATTCTAGCAATATAAAAATGTTTCGCAAAGAGACGTCGCGTGTGACGTTCTGTCTTCGGCTCGCTGGCTGTCCAGCCGAGCCTCACTTACCATTCGGAGGAACGGGAAATGACTGTCAGGGTTGGTATCAACGGTTTCGGTCGTATCGGCAGGCTGGCGCTGCGCGCAGCGTGGAACACCCCGGAACTGGAGTTCGTGCACATCAATGAGGCGAACGGCCCGGTCGACTCCGCGGCGCACCTGCTCGAGTTCGATTCGGTGCAACGCCGCTGGCAGCACGAGGTAAGCGTCAGCAATGGGCGGATGGTGATCGACGGCGAATCGATCGGCTATAGCAGCGCCAAAGATGTCGCCGGCGGACCGTGGCGCGAGGCCGGAGTGGACATCGTCCTCGAAGCCAGTGGCAAGTGGCGGACGGTCGAGGAGCTGACGCCCTACTTGGCGGCGGGGGTGAAGAAGGTGATCGTTGCCGCGCCGGTCAAGGGCGGCGATACGCTGAACATCGTCATGGGCGTCAATGACCAGCTCTACGACCCGGCGCGTGACCACATCGTCACGGCGGCCTCGTGCACCACCAACTGCCTGGCGCCGGTGGTCAAGGTCGTGCATGAGGCAATCGGCATCTCGCATGGCATGATCACGACGATCCACAGTTCGACCAACACGCAGAGCGTACACGACCAGATGCACAAGGACCTGCGTCGCGCGCGCGCCTCGAGCCTGTCGCTGGTGCCGACGACGACCGGTTCGGCGACGGCGATCGCGCTGATATTCCCGGAACTGAAGGGCAAACTCGACGGCCACGCGGTGCGCGTGCCGCTGCTCAATGCCTCGATTACAGACTGCGTCTTCGAGATGCGGCGCCCGACCAGCGTCGAGGAGGTCAACGGCCTCCTCAAGGCGGCTGCCGAAGGCGCTCTGAAAGGCATCCTGGGCTACGAGGAGCGGCCGCTGGTGTCGATGGACTACGCCGGTGATCCGCGTTCGTCGATCGTTGACGCCGCGCACACGCTGGTGATCAACGGCACCATGGTCAAGATTTACGCCTGGTACGACAACGAATGGGGTTACGCCAATCGTTACGTCGAACTCGCGCGCAAGCTTGCCTTGTCGATGTAGGCGCGCTTCCCGACATCGCTGCCGGCGCCGTCACGCCGCGACGCGGATGACGGCAGGGCCTACCCGCACCCCACAGGAGGAAAACGATGAGCGATCCATCCCCGCCCAGGAGCGACGCTGCGCGCGCCGGCTTGCGCAACTACGTGCTGGTGACCGGCGCCTACTGGGCCGACACGGTGACCGACGGCGCGACGCGCATGCTGGTGCTGTTCTATTTCTACAACCTTGGTTACACCCCGTTGGCCGTCGCTTCGCTGTTCATCTTCTATGAAGTCTTCGGCATCGTCACCAATCTCTTCGGCGGTTACATCGGTGCCCGCTTCGGGCTCAAGACGACGCTGTTCATCGGCCTCGGCACGCAGTTGGTGGCGCTGTCGATGCTCGCCTTCGCACCTCAGGGCTGGCTCGTCGTCGCCTGGGTGATGGCTTCGCAGGCCTTGAGCGGGATCGCCAAGGACATGACCAAGATGAGTTCGAAGAGCGCCGTCAAGCTGATCGTTCCCGAGGATTCGTCGGCGACGCTTTATCGTTGGGTCTCGATCCTCACCGGGTCCAAGAACGCGCTGAAGGGAGTCGGCTTCTTCCTGGGTGGCCTGTTGCTGACTTTGCTCGACTTCCAGACGGCGCTGAAACTGCTCGTCGCGCTGGTCGCGAGCACCCTGGTCCTTGCCGCTTTCCTGATGCGGGGAGGCCTCGGTCTGGCCAACAAGAAAGCGAAGTTCGGGCAGATGTTCTCCCGCAACGGCGCGGTCAACAAGCTGGCCGCGGCGCGCATCTTCCTCTTCGGGGCGCGTGACGTGTGGTTCGTCGTCGGGCTGCCGGTGTTCCTGTCGAGCGTCCTCGGCTGGACTTTCTGGCAGTCCGGCGGCTTTCTCGCGGTGTGGGTCATCGGCTATGGGATCGTCCAGGCGGCGACTCCCGGCCTGTTGCGCAGCCGCGTCGAGGGGCAGCACGAACCGGACGGGCGGACGGCGACGATCCTGGCGTTCGTCCTTGCCGCGCTGCCGGCCAGCATTGCCCTCGGACTCACTGCCGGGGTGGCACCGAGCACCGTCGTCGTCGCCGGACTCATCATTTTCGGCGCGGTGTTTGCGCTGAATTCGGCGGTGCACTCGTACCTGATCCTGGCCTACACCGATAGCGACAAGGTGGCGATGAACGTCGGCTTCTACTACATGGCCAACGCCGCCGGTCGCCTGGCCGGCACGGTGCTCTCGGGCGCTCTCTATCAGTGGGGGTTGCAGAGCGGGCCGAGCAACGGCCTAGTCGCCTGCCTGTGGGCGTCGTCGGCCTTCGTTTTCGTCGCCGGTCTGCTGTCGCTGCTGCTGCCGCGCCATATCGGTCCGCGCTCGAAGCCGATCAAGCTCGGCGATCTGGGGGATTAGCGCGCACGCCCCGGCGCTCGACAAGGCGCCGCTGCTCATCGTCAGCCACCGCGCAAACCGTCGCCGGGGCTGCTGACGACTTTCTGGCCGGCGCGATTGACCAGGTTCTTCCGGGCTGTCTATACTTCAGACGCTGTGGTTTGCCCATTCCTCATCGCCAGTCCAAGCCCATGAGCGAGTACCAATACTACGAATTCCAGGCCATCGACCGGCCGCTCACCGCTGCCGAAATGAGCGAGTTGCGCTCGATCTCGACACGGGCGCGCATCACGCCGACGAGTTTTGTCAACGAGTACTCCTGGGGCGACTTCAAAGGTCAGCCGGACGTGTGGATGGAGCGCTACTTCGACGCCTTCCTCTACCTCGCCAACTGGGGCTCGCACCGCCTGAAACTGCGCCTGCCGCCGCGCCTGCTGAATCCGGCGAGCGCCCTGACATACTTCGGCAGCGACAGCGCTTTCGTCAATGTGAAATCCGGCAAGCTCATCCTCTCGTTCGCCTCCGACGAAGAGGAGGGTGGCGAATGGGTGGAAGGCGAGGGCCGGCTTTCGTCGCTGATCTCCGTACGGGCCGAGCTGGCGCGCGGCGATCTGCGGGCGCTCTACCTCGGCTGGCTGCTGCGGGTGCAAGCGGGCGAGATCGACCACAAGGAACCGGAACCGCCGGTGCCGCCGGGCCTTGGCCAGCTCAGTGCCTCGCTGGTCAGTCTGGCCGAGTTCCTGCGCATTGACGATGATCTGCTGCATGTCGCCGCCAAGGCGAGTTCGCCGCTCTCGGACCTTGTGCTCGATCGCGACGAGTTTCTTGTCTGGGTTGGCACGCTTGCCGCCCCGGAAAAAGACGAGCTGCTCACGAGACTCGTCATCGAGTCGGAGCAAGTCGCTGTCACGGAGCTGCAGCAACGCTTCCGCCAGCAGCGCGGCGCCGCTGGGTCAGGGCCCGTGACCACGGGCAGGACAGTCGGGCAACTGCTCGCGGCTGCCAAGGCGCACGCGCAGCAGAGGAGACGCATCGAGACCGAGAAGCGGGCCGAGGAGAAGATGCGGCGCGAGCGGGAGGAGGCAGTCGCCAGGGAGAAACATCTGGACAGTCTCGTCGGCCGCGAGGCCAGGCTATGGGCCGAAATCGACGCGCTCGTCGCCACCACGCAGGCGGCGGGCTACGATCAGGCCCTGCGGCACCTGGTCGACCTGCGAGACCTCGATGCGCGCAGCAGAGGCGGCGACTTTCGGCTGCGCATCGCGTCACTACGTCAGGTGCACGCGCGCAAACTCGCCTTCATCAGACGGCTCGACAAGGCGGGCTTGTGATGGACTGGGACGAAAAAAAGGCACCGCCAGGGCGATGCCTTTCTTCTGTGAGCAGTCAGCTTAGAAGCCAGCGCCCTTGATCGACTTCAGACCCTTGTAGACGGCCTTGCTGCCCAGTTGCTCCTCTATGCGCAGCAACTGATTGTACTTGCAGATGCGGTCGGTACGCGACAGCGAACCGGTCTTGATCTGGCCGGCGCCGGTACCGACGGCCAGGTCGGCGATGAAGGAGTCTTCGGTTTCGCCGGAACGGTGCGACGAGATGACGCCGTAGCCCGCCTTCTGCGCCATCTTGATGGCGTCGAGAGTCTCGGTCACCGTGCCGATCTGGTTGACCTTGATGAGGATCGCATTGGCCGCCTTCATGTCGATGCCCTGCTTGAGGCGAACCGGGTTGGTGACGAAGAAGTCGTCGCCGACGATCTGAACCTTGTCGCCGAGCGCCTTGGTGAGCTTGACGTAGCCTTCCCAGTCGCTCTGGTCGAGACCATCCTCGATCGAGACGATCGGGTACTTCTTGCACCAGTCCGTGTACACCGCGATCATCTCGTCGTCGGTGAACAGCTTGTCAGGATTCGACTTCCAGAACTTGTAGCCCTTGCGGCCACCCTCGTCGAAGAGTTCGGAAGACGCGCAGTCAAGGGCGATGGCGATCTGCTTGCCGGGCTTGTAGCCAGCGGCGACGATCGCCTGCATGACAACTTCGAGGGATTCGTCGTTGGTCAGGTTGGGGGCGAAGCCACCTTCGTCACCGACGGCGGTGACGTGGCCGCCCTTCTTCAGGATCGCCTTCAGCGCATGGAAGACTTCGGTAATCCATTGCAGGCCTTGCGAGAAGGACTCGGCGCCCACCGGCATGATCATGAATTCCTGAAAGTCGATCAGGTTGTCGGCATGCTTGCCACCGTTGATGATGTTCGCCATGGGCGTCGGCAAGGCGAAATCGCGGTTCTTGTGAATCTTGCCGATGTACTTCCAGAGCGGCATCTTGCTGACGTTGGCGCCCGCCAGGGTAATCGCCATCGACGCTCCCAGGATGGCGTTCGCACCCAGGTTGGACTTGTTGGGCGTGCCATCCAGCGCGATCATGGCTTCGTCGAGTTCACGCTGGTTGAGCGGGTTCTTGCCCTTGAGGAGCTTGGCGATCTGGGTATTGACGGCGCCAACAGCCTTCAGAACGCCCTTGCCGAGGTAAACCTTCTTGTCGCCATCGCGCAGTTCGCACGCTTCGAATTCGCCGGTCGACGCCCCCGACGGTACGGCGGCACGCGCCATGAAACCGTTGTCGAGGGTAACGTCGACCTCGATGGTCGGGTTGCCGCGCGAGTCGAGGATCTGGCGACCGACGACCTTGGTAATCTTGACGAATTCAGGGGTGGCGACAGGTGCCACCTCTTCGGTTTGTTCAGCTTTCGGGGTCTTCTTTGCTTTTTCGGCTTTTGCCATGATCGAGCTCCGTGGGAGTGGTTTGGAGGAAACGTCGCGGGAAACTGCTGCGGTCGATCATACCGAATTCGGATGACACGGTGCAATGCCTACAGGCCCGGAAAGGGAACTTGTGCCAAGAAATATGCGAGCCACCCGGATGCCGCTCGCGAACCATGCGACATGGGCGAGAAACGATCTCGCCGGAACCTGCGACGGTGAGGTGAATGGACGCCCATCACCCGGCTGGCGTTCGATCAGGCGTGCGGTCCCGGCAGCAGCTTCTTGAGTTGGTGAATGGCGTCGTCGACGTAGGTGAAGACGACCGGAACGACCAGCAGGCTGAGGAAGGTCGAGGTGATCAGCCCGCCGATGACGACGATCGCCATCGGTGCGCGGAAGCTCGGATCGGTGCCCAGGCCGATGGCGATCGGCAGCATGCCGGCGCCCATCGCGACGGTCGTCATGACGATCGGCCGGGCACGCTTGCGGCAGGCGTCGAGCAGTGCGCTCCAGCGGTCCAGCCCGTGCTCGCGGCGGGCGAGGATGACGTAGTCGATGAGCAGGATCGAGTTCTTGGTGGCGATTCCCATCAGCATGATCAGGCCGATCATCGACGGCATCGACACGGCGGTCTGCGTGACGAAGAGCGCCAGGAAGGCGCCGGGCACCGAGAGGATCAGCGCGGCCAGAATGGTGGCCGGCTGCACGAAATCCCTGAGCAGCAGCACCAGCACGATATAGATACAGAGGACGCCGGTGAGCATCGCCAGACCGAAGCTCTGGAAGAGTTCGCCCATCGCTTCGGCGTCACCGACCGTCGTCTGCAGGATGCCGGCAGGCAGGTGCTTCAGGCTCGGCAGGGCGAGCGCCAGCTTCTCCACTTCGCCGAGCGGTTGCTGGTTCAGTTCGATCTCGAAGTTGATGTTGCGCAGGCGGTCGTAGCGGTCGATCTCGGCCGGTCCGCCGGAGAGGTTCAGGCTGGCGACGGCTCCTATCATCACCGGGCCGTTCTTGCCGGGCACGGTCAGACGTTCGAGCAGGCTCAAGTCCTCACGCGCTTCTTGCGGCAGCTTGACGACGATGGGGATCTGGCGCTGCGCCAGATTGAGCTTGGCCAGACTCTGGTCGTAGTCGCCGGCGGTGGCGATGCGCAGCACGTCGGCGATCGCCGCCGAGGTCACGCCGAGATCGGCGGCGGCCGCAAAATCCGGGCGGACGACGAGTTCCGGACGGACCAGGCTGGCGGTGCTGGTGATGGCGCCGATACCCGGCAGGGTGCGCAGTTCGCGTTCGACGGTGCGGGCATGTTCGGTGAGCAGCGGGCCGTTCTCGCTGGCCAGCACCAGCACGTACTTCTCGCTCGAGCCACCGAGGCCGACCCTGACCTGGACGCCTGGCAACACCTCCAGGGCCTCGCGCAACTGCCGCTCGACATCCTGCTTCCGAACGCCCCGACGCTCCGCGCGCGGCGTCATATTGATGGTCAGCGTCGCCTTGCGCGCCTCGGCGGCGCCGCGCGGCGCAAACGGATCGCTGCCGGTGGCGCCGCCGCCGATGGCGGTATAGACCAACTTGACATGCGGGTTGGTTTCGACGACGCGGCGGGCCGTTTCCGCGGCGGCGAAGGTCTCCTTGAAGGTGCTGCCCGGCTGCAGCGAGAGGTAGACCTGGGTCTGCGAGAGGTCGTCCGGCGGGATGAAGCCGGTCGACAGGAGCGGCACCAGCGCGAAGGAACCGAAGAAGAAACAGACCGTGGCGAGTACGGTCTTCAGCCGGTGCCGCAGGCACCAGGCAGCCCAGCCGGTGTAGATTTCCAGCCAGCGCGCTTCGCCGTGCTCACTCCTCGGCGGGCGCAGGAGGTAGGCGGCCATCATTGGCGTCAGCATGCGCGCGACGACCAGCGAGAAGAAGACGGCAATCGCTGCCGTCCACCCGAAGTGAACGAAGAACTTGCCGGCTACGCCACTCATGAAGGCGGTCGGCAGAAAGACGGCGATCAGCGCGAAGGTCGTGGCGATGACGGCCATGCCGATTTCGTCGGCGGCTTCCATCGCCGCCTGATAGGGCGTCTTGCCCATGCGCAGGTGGCGCATGATGTTCTCGATCTCGACGATGGCGTCGTCCACGAGAATGCCGACCACCAGCGACAGCGAAAGCAGGGTGACGACGTTGAGCGTGAAACCCAACAGGTGCATCGCCGCGAAGGTCGGGATCATCGACAGCGGCAGCGCCGTCGCGGAAACGAAGGTGGCCCGCCAGTCGCGCAGGAAAAGCCAGACGACGATGACGGCAAGAACGGCACCTTCGATCAACAGCCACATCGATCCCTCGAAGTTCTCGACGACCGGGTCGACGAAATTGAAGGCTTCGGTGATGTCGATGTCGGAATGCGTGGTCTGCAGTGTCGCCAGGGCGAGGCGCACGCCGTCGGCGACATCGACTTCGCCGGCACCGCGGGCGCGCACGATTTCGAAGCCGACGACCGGCTTGCCGTTGAGCAAGGCCGCCGATCGTTGTTCGGCGACCGTATCGGTCACCGTCGCCAGTTGGTTGAGGCGCACCCGGCGACCGTCCGTGAGAGCGATTTCAATCGCGCCAAGCTCTTCGGCACTGCGGACGGTAGCGATGGTTCGCACGGCCTGTTCGGCGCCGCCGACGTCGGCGCGGCCGCCTGAACCCTCCTGCTGAATCTGTCGCAGTTGGCGGGAGATATCGGCTGCCGTCGCGCGCAGCGCGAGCAGACGCGCCGGATCGACCTCGATGCGGATCTCGCGGCTGACGCCTCCGACGCGGGTTACGGCGCCGACACCGCGGACATTCAGAAGGGTCTTGGTGACGGTGTTATCGACGAACCACGACAGAGCCTCGTCGTCCATCCGGCTTGCTGCCACGGTGTAAGTGAGAATCGGCGCCCCGGCCAGACTGACTCGGGAAATCACTGGATCCTTGAGGTCGCCCGGGAGGTCGGAGCGAATGCGGGAGACGGCGTCGCGAACGTCGTCGACCGCTTCCTGTGTCGGCTTCTCGAGACGGAATTCGACGGTGACGGTCGCTGTACCATCCTGCACCTTGGTATAGATGTGCTTGACGCCCTGCACGGTGGCGACGGAATTCTCGATCTTGCGTGCCACCTCGGTTTCCATTTGCGCCGGCGCGGCGCCGGGCAGAGTGGCACTGACCGTCACCGTTGGCAGGTCGACGTCCGGGAACTGCTGGATCTTCATGGCCTTGAAGGACATCACGCCGAACAGGGTGAGCATGACGAACAGCAACACCGCCGGAATCGGGTTGCGTATCGACCAGGAGGAGACGTTCATGGCTGCTGATCGGCGGCGACGATGCGCACGCTGTCGCCGTCGGCGAGGAAGCCGCCGCCGCTGGCGACGACCTGTGCCGAGGGATCGAGTCCGCTGGTGATCTCGATCCGATCGCCGCGGCGGCGGCCGGTGGTGACATTCGCTTGCGTCACCTTGAGCAGCGCGTTACCTGCCGGCTGACTGGCGGACTCGACGCGGAACACGTAGGCAAAGCCCTCGCGCAGGTGCACCGCCGATTGCGGCAAGGTCAGCGCCGGGCGCTGCCCGAGTTCGAACTGGCCGCTGGTGAACATGCCGGCGCTCAAGGTCCGGGCAGCCTGCAGGGGGAGATCGACATAGACCAGTCCGTTACGGGTTTCCGGATCCACGGTTGGCGCGACACTGCGAACACGGCCGGTAACGCTGACGCCGTTCGGACTCTCCACGCGTGCCGCCAGGCCAGGTGTGAAGTGTCCGAGTTCGGCAGCCGTGACTTCGGCCCGCCACTCCAGGCGCCCACCGCGAATCAGGCGAAACAGTTCCTCTCCCGGCTGTGTCAGCGAACCGACGGTCGCGCCGCGGGCGGAGACGATGCCATCATCGGGCGAAAGGACTACGGCCTTCGAGCGGCGCAATTCGGCGGATTGCTGCCGCGCTCTCGCCGCGTTCAGGCGGGCGAGCGCGGTCGCCGCCGCGGTCTGGCTCTGGATGCCCTGCTGCGGGCTGTAGAAACCCTGCTCCCGCAACTGCCGCGCGCGCTCGTTGTTGGCGCGCGCCTCGGCCAGCGTCGCTTCGGCTTCAGCGACGCTGGCGCGGGCTTCCGACAGTTCGCTGTCCACCGCGTCGCTGGCAATGCGGGCCAGAACGTCACCTCTCTTGACCTCGTCGCCGATGCTGGCGCGGACCTCGGTAATGCGGTAATTGCTCAGTTCGGCGCCGATGACCGCTTCCTGCCAGGCGGCGACGTTGCCGCCGGCGGCAAGGGTCAGCGGCCAGTCGAGCAGTTGCGGGGTCGCTGTGGTGGCGGTGAGGGCCGGCTTGGTGGCGGGGCTTGCCTGGGACGACGCCGCTTTTTCCTGGCAGCCCGGGAGGGCGAGTGCGGTGAAGGCCGCCAACAGCAATACGGTGGTCTTGTTCATTCTTCGTTTTCAGACGGATGGTCGGCAGGGAAGGAGTCGCGAGGCGCTGGCCCCCCGCCTATTGTCGCCGAACTTCACGCGTTTGGTGTTTCCGCGACCGACGCCGATCGTCAGGAGGATGGCTTCCTGGGGACGCTCTCCGCCGTGGTGTCGAAACCGCAGGGCCCGGCGGACGAAGCACCGGGAGCAACGTCCAAAAAAATCCGTGCCCGGACCATGGGTGCGAACTTCGGCGCAATGCTATAGACTCGACGCCGGCGTGGATCATGGGCAGGAGATTCACGGTTACTCACTCACCGGAGACCAGGAAATGGAGGAGGTATTGAAATGAACGATGAACAACTGGGAGCAAGCGGGGCCTCACCGCCGGCGGCTGCGCTGCCGCTTGTCGGCCGGGAGGACCGGCGCACCGGGCTGGGCGTGGACGCGCTGAAGCGTGCCCTGCTCGACAAGCTGGTGTATGTGCAGGCCCGTTTCCCCGCTGTGGCGACGCGCCGCGACTGCTTCCATGCGCTCGCGCAGGCAGTGCGTGACCGTCTGCTGCAACGCTGGGTGCAGACCGCCCGCACCTACCGCGAACGTGGCAGTCGTACCGTCTGCTACATGTCCGCCGAGTTCCTGATCGGTCCGCAACTCGGCAACAACCTGATCAATCTCGGCATCCACGAGACCGCCCGGCAAGCCTTGAGCGAGCTCGGGCTCGATCTCGATTCGCTGCTCGATGAGGAAGGTGAGCCTGGCCTCGGCAACGGTGGCCTTGGGCGCCTGGCGGCGTGCTACCTCGATTCGCTGGCCACCCTCGAGATTCCCGCCATCGGCTATGGAATTCGCTACGAGTTCGGTATTTTCACGCAGACGATCCGGGATGGCTGGCAGGTCGAACTGACCGACAAATGGTTGCGTGCGGGCAGTCCATGGCTGATCCATCGTCCGAACATTGCTTTTGACATCAAGCTCGGTGGCCATACCGAACATCAGTACGAGGCTACCGGTAGTCGTCGCTTGCGCGTCCAGTGGGTCCCCGGAAAACTCGTGCGCGGTACCGCCTGGGACATGCCCATCCTTGGCTATGGCGTGAACACGCCCAATCGGCTCAGGCTGTGGGCGGCAGAGGCGCCGGAGGAGTTCGACTTCGCAGCGTTCAACGCCGGTAACTACGATGAGTCGGTCAATGCACAGATCTCGTCGGAGACAATTACCAAGGTACTGTACCCGAACGATGAACAGGAAGCGGGCCAGATACTTCGGCTCGAACAGCAATACTTCTTCGTTTCCTGCTCGCTGCAGGACATGATTCGCCTGCAACTGCAGCGCGAGAAGAATCTCGATCACTTTCACGAAAAGTTCGTCGTCCAGCTCAACGATACGCATCCGTCGATTGCCGTGGCCGAGTTGATGCGCCTGCTGGTTGACGAATACGGCATGGAATGGGCCCAGGCCTGGTCGATTACGCGCAAGACGTTTGCCTACACCAATCACACGCTATTGCCCGAGGCGCTCGAGAAATGGCGGCTGCCGCTGTTCCAGCGCGTGCTGCCGCGGCATTTCGAGATCATCTGCGAGATCAACGAGCGTTTCCTCGACGATGTGCGAATTCATTTTCCGGGCGATGATGCCAGGCTTCGGCGGATGTCGCTGATCGACGAGGATGGGCCACGCTATGTGCGCATGGCACATCTGGCAGTCGCCGGCAGCTTCGCCGTCAATGGCGTGGCGGCACTGCACACCGAGTTGCTGAAGTCTGATGTCCTGAGGGACTTCTACGAGATGTGGCCGGAAAAGTTCACCAACAAGACCAACGGCGTGACACCGCGCCGCTTCGTGCTCCTGTCGAATCCGACGATGTCGGCCCTCATCGACGAAACGATTGGCAGCGGCTGGCCGAAGGACATGGCGCGCTTGCGCGAACTCGAACCGTTTGCCGACGATCCGGCCTTCCGTGAGGCCTGGCGCAAAGTCAAGACAGGGAACAAGAACCGGCTCGTCGGCGAGATCAAACGCGTGGCCTTCGTGGATGCCGATCCGGCGTCGATGTTCGACGTTCAGGTCAAACGCATCCATGAGTACAAGCGGCAGCACTTGAACCTGCTGCACGTCGTGTCGCTGTACAAACGCCTGAAGGACAATCCTAACCTCGAGGTGGCGCCGCGCACGGTGATCTTCGGCGGCAAGGCGGCGCCGGGTTACTTCATGGCCAAGCTGATGATCAGGCTGGTCACCGCCGTTGCCGATGTGATTGGTCGCGATCCAGCCATGCGCGGCAAGCTGCAGGTCGTCTTCGTGCCGAACTACAACGTCAAGAACGCGCACCTCATCTTTCCGGGATCCGACCTGTCCGAACAAATCTCGCTTGCCGGCAAGGAGGCCTCGGGGACGGGCAACATGAAGTTCCAGATGAACGGCGCGCTGACCATCGGCACGCTCGACGGCGCCAACGTCGAGATCCGCGAAGAGGTCGGCGACGAGAACTTCTTCCTGTTCGGAATGACCACCCCCGAGGTCAAGGAAGTCCGGCGCTTGGGTTACCGACCCCGTACCTACTACGAAACGAACCCGCACTTGCGTGAAGTGATCGACCTGATCGACTCCGGTTTCTTCACCAAGGGGGATCGCGACGTCTTCAGGCCGATGATCGATCACCTGCTCAATCACGACGAGTACATGCTGCTTGCCGACTTCCAGTCGTATATCGACTGTCAGGCCAGGGTGTCGGCCGCTTATCTCGACCGCGAGCACTGGTCGCGCATGTCCATTCTCAACGTGGCGCGTTCGGGATTCTTCTCGTCCGATCGGGCCATCCGCGAGTACTGCGAGGAAATCTGGAAAGTGAAGCCGGTACGCATCGAGCTCACCGAACTCTCCGCCGAGGACATGCAGTTCAGGCGCGCCACCGCGGGAGCCGGGTAAAGCAGGGCGGGGGGAGCCTTCCCCCCGTCATTGCTCCCCGAGGACCTGCCTCGGCCGGGGTGGGGTCGGTCGCTCCACCCGGCAAGGTGCTTGCGCACCTTGCCGGGTGACCTCCTACCAGCGACGGATCTTGATGATGTGCGCCATTTTGGTGCTCGGGCTGAGTTCGACGTAAGCCGTCGGCCCGCGCCAGCGGTAGCGTTCGTCGGAAAGCAGGTCGTGCGCCTGGTATTGCTCGTCCTCGTCGATGCCGAAGGTGGCGAGTGGCACATGCAGCGTCGTGTAGTGTTTGTGGAAGGGGTCGAGGTTGACAATGCAGACGATGATGTCCGACCTGTCCTCGGTCATCTTGGCGTAGGCGATGATCTTCGGGTTGTCGGTGGTCAGGAACAGCACATTGTTGTACGTCTGCAGGGCGGGCGAATCGTGGCGGATGTTGTTGATCAACGTGATGATCTGCACGATGTGTCCGGGTGCCTTCCAGTCGCGCACCTTGATCTCGTATTTCTCGGAGTCGAGGTATTCCTCCTTGCCGGGAATCGCCTGGTTTTCACATAGTTCGTAGCCACTGTAGATGCCGTAGACGCTGGACAGTGTTGCCGCCAGAACAGCCCGGATGATGAATGCCGGCCGGCCACCGTACTGGAGGATAGGCGGCAGGATATCCGGCGTGTTGGCGAAGAAGTTGCCGGTGAAGTACTCCTTCATTTCGCCGCTGGTCAGCTCGTTGACATAGTCAGTGAGCTCCTGCTTCTCGTTGCGCCACGTAAAGTAGGTGTAGGACTGGGCGAAGCCTACCTTCGCCAGTAGTCGCATCATCTTCGGCTTGGTGAACGCCTCGGCCAGGAAGATGACTTCCGGGTGTTGCCGGTGGACTTCGCCGATCACCCATTCCCAGAACGGCACCGGCTTGGTGTGCGGGTTGTCGACGCGGAACGTGGTGACGCCCTTGCCGACCCAGAACAGGAAGATCTTGAGCATTTCCTGCCAGAGCCCGGCGCGATCGCTGGTGCCGAAGTTCAGCGGATAGACGTCCTGGTACTTCTTCGGCGGGTTTTCGGCGTACTTGAACGACCCGTCGGGACGATGGAAAAACCAGTCCGGGTGCTCGCTGACGTAGGGATGGTCCGGCGAGCAATTCATGACGTAATCGAGGGCAATCTCGATCTCCAGCTCGCGACAGGTGGCGACGAACTGATCCCAGTCGTCCCACGTTCCGAGCTGCGGCTCGAGCGCCATGTGGCCGCCATGCTCGTTGCCGATTGCCCACGGACTGCCGACATCGCCGGGTATGGACACCAGACTGTTGTTCTTGCCCTTGCGGAAGCTGACACCGATAGGGTGAATGGGTGGTAGGTAGACGACGTCGAAGCCCATCGCGTGGATTGCGCGCAGGCGACGAATACAGTCCTGCAGCGTGCCATGCCGGTACGGCACGGTGCCCTGCGAGCGCGGAAAGAACTCGTACCACGACGCAAAACGCGTGATCGGCCGATTGACCATGATTTTCAGCGCCGGCGCCAGTTCGTAGCCCTCGCTGCGATCTGGATATCTGGCCATCATGCTGCGCATGACGGTACCGATCCCCATGTCGATGGCACCTTGCTGCTCGCCCGCGGCGAGTGCGCTCTCCATGGCGGCGATGATACCGTTCATGCGCGTGCGGTCACCGCCCGCCGCCGCCGCCGCCGCCGACTTCTTGAGAATCACCAGTCCCTCGAGCAACTCGCTGCTCAAAGTGGCACCGCCTACGTTCTTCTTGGTGATCTCGTCCACCCATGACAGGTAGCGCTCGGCGTAGCCCTCGATGGTGTACTCCCAGCGACCCACTGCGGTAACCGTGAACTCGCCCTGCCAGCGGTCGTTGTCGCCCTGGGTCATCGGGCTTTCCTGCCACTTCTTCTCGCCGACCTTGCGCACCTTGAGCACAGCCGCCAGCTTGTCGTGGCCTTCCTTGTAGATGTCGGCGCTGACGGCAACCTTCTCGCCGACGACGCGTTTGATGGGGAAGCGACCGCCGTCGACTTGCGGTTCGACCGCTTCGATGATCACACGTGGGTAGTCTTGGGGAACCATTATGCTGCTCCTAAATACTGAACCGGCGAGGCCGGAAGAAAACAGTCAAACCTGATCTGAAGCGGCCCTCGCGGGACGCCACAGTGCCACCCGCTCGCCGCGCGGCGACCGCCGTGCCGTGCAGCGAAGGCGTGCAGGGGGGTCATTTCAGCAGCGAATCGTAGAGATCCTTCGTTTGCTGTGCAATGCTCGCCCAACTGAAGACGTCGCGCGCACGCTTCTGGCCGGCGGCGGCCATCGCGTCGGCCAGTTGCGGGTCGTCGAGCACCTTGTTGATGGCCGCAGCCAGGTCACGCGAGAAGACGTCGGGGTCAACCGGTTCGAAGGGTGCCACGTGCAGCTGCTCGAGTGGCACGAGGTAGCCGGTGACGCCGTCGATGACGACCTCCTTGATGCCGCCGACAGCGCTTGCGACGACTGCCGTGCGGCAGGCCATGGCCTCCAGGTTGATGATGCCGAAGGGCTCGTAGATCGACGGGCAACAAAAGACGGTGGCATGCGAATAGAGCTGGATGGCCTCGTCCTTGGTCACCATCTCCTGAATCCAGATGACGTTCTTGCAGCCTTCCTGGCGCACATGCTTGACCGCCGCTTCCATTTCGGCGAGAACCTCTTTGGTATCGGGAGCTCCGGCGCAGAGGACTACCTGCGCGTCCGGGTTGATGTACTTCACCGCGTTCACCAGATGAACGATTCCCTTCTGACGAGTGATCCGGCCGACGAAGAGGACGATTGGCTTGTTCGGATCAACGCCGTACTTGTCGAGTGCGGCGGTCTCGTCGGTGGGGTGGTACTGGTCGACGTTGATACCGTTGTAGATCACGGTGATCTTGGCCGGGTCGATGTCGAAATGCTCCAGGATGTCGTCCTTGGTTCCCTGCGATACGGCGATTACGGCATCTGCCAGGCCGAGCGAGGTACGCTCGATCCATGACGACATGTCGTAGCCGCAACCGAGTTGCTCGCGCTTCCACGGCCGCAAGGGCTCCAGCGAGTGCACCGTATGCACGAGCGGAATGCCGTAGAGAGTCTTCGCCAGGATGCCGCCGAGGTGTGCATACCAGGTGTGCACATGCACCAGGTCGGCGTCGACCTGCTCGCTCAGCGTTTCGAGGTTGGTTTCGAAAGTGTCGAGTGCGCCGCTGAGCTTCTTGTCAACGTGTGCGAAGCTGCCCTTGCCGAAGGGAAAGCCCTTGACCCGAACACCTTCGTTTACAGTGTCCTGATCGCCAAAGCAGCGGACTTCGACATGCATCAGTTTGGCGAGTTCGCCGGCCAGATACTCGACGTGAACACCGGCTCCGCCGTAGACATAGGGAGGGTATTCTCGCGTGAATAGGAGTACTTTCATCGAGGCACTTTCTAAGCTGTGGTTGTGGGGTGGGACGCGCTCCTCGCGCGTCTTCCGAAGGCCCTGCCATTGTATCGGGAAAGGCGTTGGCCGACCAATCCGGCAGTCTATTCGGCACGCCAATTTCGGGATTCGGGCGGCAAAGACGCTGGCCAGCAGCTGCTGCCGACGAGCCGCCCAGGCAAACGCAGGGCTGCCAAGTGGTGGTCCAGGCGACGCCGGCGAGGAGGACGGGTAGAATGTGCGGGATGAACCTACTCGCCATCGAGACGTCGACCGCGCTGGGCAGCATCGCTGTCTGGCGGGACGGGGACATCCTGCAGCGCGCTTGCCCTGCCGACGTTTCGCACTCGGCGACTCTCCTGCCGCTGATCCGTGCCACCATGTGCGAAGCGCGTCTCGGCTTTGCCGATCTGCATGCGATTGCCTTCGCGGCCGGTCCCGGTTCGTTCACCGGTTTGCGCGTCGCTTGCGCCGTTGCCCAGGGTCTGGCTATTGCGCACCAGCTACCGGTCATTCCGGTCGGTACGCTCGATGCCATGGCGCTCGCAAGCGGCGGGGCGCGGGTGATCGTTGCACTCGATGCGCGCATGGGCGAGGTCTATTGCGGCTCCTGGGTCGCGGGAGTGCCGCAGGGTGCGGTGAGGGTCTGCCATCCGTCCGAGGTTCCGGTTCCTGATTCGTCTGGCTGGCTGGCCTGTGGTAATGGACTCGCCGCCTATCCGCTGGTGCGTGACCGGCTGTCAGACTGCGTGGCGATCTGGGAACCTGAGCGGATGCCCGACGCCGGCGCCGTCGCGCGTCTCGGTGCGTTGCGCCTGGCGCGCGGCGAGGGCGTCGATGCGGCTGATGCGGCGCCGCTCTATGTCCGTGACCGGGTGGCGCTGACGGTTGCCGAACGCCTGGCCAGCGGAGGCAAGGCGTGAGCGCCGTACTCCTCCCGGCGATCGAGGGGTTGCCGATGCGCCTCGATGATGTCGACGAGGTGCTGGCCATCGAAGAGGATCTCTATCCGTTTCCCTGGACTCGCGGCAACTTCGTCGATTCGATCGCTTCCGGCTACAGCGCCTGGGGTTATCGAGTCGACGGCGAATTGGTCGGCTATTTCGTGCTGATGATGGCAGTCGATGAAGCACACTTGCTCAACATCAGTGTGGCCGCGCAGCGCCAGCGGATGGGTTTCGGTGCCCGCCTGCTGAATCACGCCAGGCAGGGCGCGCGTCAGGCAGGAGCGACGAGTCTCCTGCTCGAGGTGCGCCCTTCGAACGAGAAGGCCCTGGCGCTGTACCGGCGCTTCGGTTTCCGGCAGATCGGTGTGCGCCGTGCCTATTACCCGGCGGCGCAGGGGCGCGAGGATGCGCTGGTGTTGAAGCATGTCCTGGCAGAGGACTCGGCATGAACGCGAGCCAGCCGCCAGATTCCCGCTGGCAGCGCGCGCAGTTGTTGCGCGAGATGGGCTTCTCTCCGCAGTGGCGGCTACGCCAGCAGCCTGCAGTGGGGCGTCAGCCATCTGTAGTGCTTGCCGATGCGACACGGGCAGGGCTTCATCAGCAGGCGGTGGAGCAGGCGCGACCTTTACCAGGCGGCGCTTCTGCCGACGTGCCGTCGGCCGCGCGGACCGAGCGGACCGAGCGGACCGAGCGGGCCGAGCAGATTGCCCGCCTGGGTTGGGACGAGTTGGCCGAGAGCGTTGCTGCCTGTCGCGCCTGCGGCCTCTGCGAGCAGCGGCGGCAGGCCGTTCTCGGTGTCGGCGATCACGGGGCCGACTGGCTGTTCATTGGCGAGGGGCCCGGAGCCGAAGAGGATGCGCGTGGGGAGCCCTTCGTCGGCCCCGCCGGCAAACTGCTCGACGCGATGCTGGCGGCTATCGATCTTAGGCGTGGTGCAGATGTCTATATCGCCAATGCCGTCAAGTGCCGCCCGCCCAGCAACCGCACCCCTGAAGCTGTCGAAATGGTGGCCTGCGCGCCCTACCTGCGACGCCAGATCGAGCTCATCCAGCCGCGCCTGATCGTTCTGCTGGGTCGTGCGGCGGCGCATGCCCTGCTCGGCGATGTCGGCTCGCTGGCCAGCTTGCGTGGGCGGCCGCTCGAGTATCGTGAGGGGGCAGGTGGCCGAGTGGCGATTCCGGTGGTGGTGACCTATCATCCTGCCTACCTCCTGCGTACGCTGCCGGACAAGGCAAAGGCCTGGGAGGATCTGTGTCGCGCCCGCACCGTGATGCGCATGGCCAAGGGGGCCGCCACACGACCGGCGTGAGCGGCCCTTGCAGGCCAGCGAGAAATCGTCGAAAGTCGCCTCCCATCACCCGTTTACTATTGTCCATTGAGGAAACCGTCATGCGCTTGCGAATTCCCGCGATCTTCGCCCTGCTGGCCTTTCTGCTTTCCGGTTGCGGCTACAACACGTTTCAGACCGGTGACGAGGCGATCAAGTCGGCATGGTCTGAAGTGCTCAACCAGTACCAGCGGCGAGCCGACCTGGTGCCGAATCTGGTCGGCACCGTCAAGGGTTACGCCAGTCACGAGAAGGACGTCCTGACGCAAGTTACCCAGGCGCGCGCGCAAGTTGGCGCGATTCAGGCAACGCCGGAGCTGGTCAATAACCCGGAAGCCTTCGCCAAGTTCCAGCAGGCGCAGGCGGGTCTGTCCAGCGCGTTGTCGCGCTTGTTGGTCGTCGCCGAGAACTACCCGCAGCTGAAGGCCGACGCCGCGTTCCGGGACCTGCAGGCGCAGCTTGAAGGCACCGAGAACCGCATCACCGTTGCGCGCAACCGCTACATCAAGGCGGTCGAGGGCTACAACGTCTCGGTGCGCACCTTCCCGAACAATCTCACGGCGATGATGTTCGGTTACACGGTGAAGCCGAATTTCAGCGTCGACAACGAGAAGGCGATCTCGACGGCTCCGAAGGTGGACTTCTCGGCCGCGCCTCAGCCGCCGCCTGCGACGGCCAGGCCGTCACCCGCAGCGGGCTCGCCGGCGCCCAGCTACTAGGCGATGCGCCTCACTCTTGCCCGGCTGCCGGCCTGGTTGCTGAGCCTGTGGCTGCTGTGCGGTGCCGGATTCGCCGCCGCTGACGAGCCGCAAGCGGTAGCCAGGCTGGTCGCGCGCGTCAACGATTCCACGGCGACGCTGACCGCCCAGCAGCGTGGCCTGCTCGAGGCCAAGCTGAGCGCTTTCGAAGGCGAGAAGGGAGCGCAGATAGCGGTCCTGATCGTCCCCACGGTCAAACCGGAAACGGTCGAGCAGTATGCGCTGCGCGTCGTCGAGGCGACGAAGCTGGGCCGCCGGGGCACCGACGACGGTGCGCTCTTGCTGGTCGCCAAGGATGACCGGAAGCTGCGCATCGAGGTGGGCTACGGACTTGAAGGCGCGCTCAACGACGCCACCGCGAAGCGAATCATCAGCGAAACGATCGGCCCGCGCTTCAAGCAGGGCGACTACTACGGCGGCATCGATGCCGGTGTCGACGCGATGATCAAGGTGATCGGCGGTGAGCCGCTGCCGGCGCCGGCGGTGGAGTCCCTGCGTGCGCGGGCGGCTGTCGACGATAACTTCGAGACACTGTTGTTCGTCGGTTTCATTCTGGTGTTCGTCGTCGGTGGGGTGCTGCGAGCCATCTTTGGGCGCGTCCTGGCAGCCGGCATGGTGGGTACCGCCGCCGGCTTCATCGCTTCGCTGTTGATTTCGTCGGTGCTGGTGGCGGTGCTCATCGGCTTCGCGGGCTTCATCGCTTCTCTCTTTGTTGGCCTGTTTGCTGGGCGGGCCGGCTCGCCCACCGGTGCCTGGTCGGCGGGTGGTAGCGCGGGGGGCTATTCGGGCGGCGGCAGCAGTTCGGGAGGCTTCTCCGGCGGCGACGACAGTTCGGGAGGCTTTTCGGGTGGGGGTGGCGATTTCGGTGGCGGTGGCGCGTCGGGAGACTGGTGATGCAACTGAAGCGAATTTTCCGGCACCTGATTCTGCCGCATTGGTGGGTGCGGCGTGTGTTCCCCCCGGATCTGCTGCGGCGTGTCGAGCAGGCGATCACGGCGTCGGAGTCGGCGCATCGTGGGGAATTGCGGGTGGTCGTCGAAGGCAACCTGCCGCTCCCCGGGCTGCTGCGCGGCCAGTCGGCGCGCGCGCGCGCGATCGAGCTGTTCTCGCAGTTGCGTGTCTGGGACACTGCCGAGAACAGTGGCGTCCTGATCTACCTGCAACTGATCGATCGACGAGTCGAAATCGTTGCCGATCGGGGAATCGATGCCAGGGTCGGCCAGGAGTTCTGGGACGGCGTCTGTCGCCAGATGGAAGGCGCCTTCCGCGCAGGGGATTTCGCCGAAGGCACCCTGCGTGCCTTGACGGCGATCACCGAAGCGCTGCGAACACACTTCCCGGCGTCGGGTGGAAATCCCAACGAGTTGACCGACGCACCGCTGCTCCTCTAGCTTTCGGCGTAGCGGATGCGCTTGCTCGACTTGTTCGGCTGAGTCAGGTGATCGAGTGGCAGTACGTGCGTCTGCTTCACCGTCTGCAGGGCGATGCTGGTCTTGATGCGGGCGACTCCGGGCAGGCGTAGCAGGCGTTTCATCATCAACTCCGAGAATGCCGCCAGATCGGGGACGACGATCCGCAGCATGTAGTCGGCGTCGCCGCTGACCGAGAAGCAGTCCATCACTTCCGGCATTGCCGCGATGGCGTTTTCGAAAGCTTCGTTGGTGCTATCGCCATGTCGTTCGAGGATGACCTGGGCAAACGCCGTGACACCCAGTCCCAGCGCCGACGGGGCGAGCATGGCCACGTAGGCGGCGATGACTCCGTCTTCTTCGAGGCGCTGGATGCGACGGCTGATCTGCGAAGCGGAAAGGCGGATCTGTTCGCCGAGGGTGGCGTTGGTCGCGTTGCCCTTGCGCTGCAATGCGTCGAGCAGCGCAAGATCGTAACGGTCGATGGTTATTTTGGACATGTAGGACCTGATTCATGCACGAAATGTGCGAAGTATAGTGATTTCTGCGCTCATTACAACCACATCTTGCGCGCCATTGCTGCCATCATTTGTTCTTCCCACGACGCTGGAGACCCCTCGCATGAAGCTCACCGAATCCCTCCTGGAGGCGCTAAAGGCGCATGGCGCCCGGCAGATTTTCGGCATCCCGGGCGACTTCGCCTTGCCCTTCTTCCGCATCATGGAGGAATCGCAGATCCTGCCTCTGTACACGCTCTCGCATGAGCCGGCTGTCGGCTTTGCTGCGGATGCGGCGGCGCGCATGCTTGGCGGACTCGGTGTCGCGGCGGTGACCTATGGTGCCGGGGCGCTGAACATGATCAACCCCGTCGCCGCAGCCTATGCCGAGAAGTCGCCGCTGGTCGTGCTCTCCGGCGGGCCCGGCAAGAACGAAGCCAAGTCCGGACTGTTGCTGCATCACCAGGCGAAGACGCTGGATTCTCAGTTTCAGATCTACCGGGAGATTACCTGCGATCAGTTACGTCTCGATGACGCCGAACGCGCGCCGACCGCGATCGCGCGCGTTCTCGCCAACTGCCTGCGCCACTCGCGACCGGTGTATATCGAGCTACCGCGCGATATGGTCGCCGTGCCCTGTCAGCCGGTGCTCGCCGAAGCCCCGCCGGCGGTCGATCGGGAAGCTCTCGATGCTTGCGTCGAAGAAATTTGCGAGCGCCTGGCGCTGGCGACGAGACCGGCCCTGATGGTCGGCGTCGAAGTCCGTCGTTTCGGGCTTGAAGGGCGCGTTGCCGAGCTGGCGCGTCGGCTTGACTTGCCGGTGGTGACCAGTTTCATGGGCCGCGGTCTGCTCGCCGATGCCGATGCGCCGCTGGTCGGCACCTACATGGGTGCCGCCGGTCTGCCGGAAGTGACCGAACTGGTCGAGAACTCGGATGGCCTGTTCCTGCTCGGGGTGATCGTTTGCGACACCAACTTTGGCGTCTCGGCGAGCAAGATCGACCTGCGCAAGGCGATCAAGGCGCTCGATGGGCAGGTGACGATGGGTTACCACACGTACCCGCAGATTCCCCTGACGGCGCTCGTCGACCGCCTGCTCGCGCGTGTCCCGCAGGGCAAGCGGGTGCACCCGGTGGCGCATCGGCCGTGCCCACGCCATATGCCTGCCGATCAGGCAACGCTGACGCCGACCGATATTGCGACGGCGGTCAACGATCTGATGTCCGAACACGGCAGAATGCCCATCGCATCCGACATGGGGGACTGCCTGTTTACCGCCATGGACATCGAGCATACCGCACTGGTTGCTCCCGGCTACTACGCGACGATGGGTTTCGGCGTGCCTGCAGGTCTCGGCCTGCAGGCGGCGACCGGGCAGCGGCCGCTGATCCTGGTTGGCGACGGGGCTTTTCAGATGACCGGCTGGGAACTCGGCAACTGCGCCCGCTATGGCTGGGATCCGATCGTTCTGGTGTTCAACAACGCCAGTTGGGAAATGCTGCGCACCTTCCAGCCGGAGTCGTCGTTCAACGACCTGGGGCATTGGGGTTTTGCTGAAATGGCGGGCGGACTCGGTGGTGACGGCGTACGGGTGACCACGCGCGCCGAACTGAAGGCGGCTCTCGACCGGGCGGTGGCGACGCGTGGCCGCTTTCAGCTGATCGATCTGACGATTCCCCGCGGTGTTCTGTCGACCACCCTGGCGCGCTTCGTGGCCGGCGTCAAGCAGTTGAACGCAGCACGCTAGAGGCGTGCGAGGTGCTTCTCAGAGCGCGCTGTCGTCGAGGTGAATGACATCGTCGCGAAGGCGCTGGTTCGCCTGATGGCGGAGCTTGACGAGGTACATCGCGCCGCTGACGAACAACCCGAAGAGGGTGATCACCCAATAGATTGACAGGTCGGCTCTGATCATCAGGTAGTAGAGACCGGTCATCGCCAGGATCGACAGATTTTCGTTGAAGTTCTGGACGGCGATCGAGTGACCGGCACCCATCAGAATGTGTCCTCGGTGCTGCAGCAGAGCGTTCATCGGCACCACGAAGAAGCCGGAGAGCGCACCGATCAGCACCAGCAGGGGAACGGCCAGCCACATGTGCTGGACGAAGTTCATCACCAGCACGATGACCCCCATGGCAATTCCCAGCGGGATCACGCGCACCGACTTGCGCAAGGTGATCATGCGCGCCGCGCCGACGGCCCCGAGCGCCACGCCGACCGCGACGACGCCCTGCAGCATGCTCGACTTCGACAGGTCGAGCTGCAGTGCGACTTCCGCCCATTTGATGACGATGAACTGCAGCGTGGCGCCGGCGCCCCAGAAGAGAGTCGTCACGGCCAGCGACACCTGACCGAGACGGTCGCGCCACAGGAGGACGAGGCAGTGATTGAATTCGCGCAGCAGATACCAGGGGTTCTTGTGCAGTACGCGGTGATCGACGCCGGTGTCGGGGATATACAGATTGAACAGTGCGGCCAGCAGGTAGAAAACGGCGACGAAACAGAGCGCCATCTCGCCGACCGAATCGACACCCGTATCGATCAGCGGGAAGTCGAAGCCCAGCAGAGCGTCGGCGACTTCCGGCCGGATCAGCATGCCGCCGACGACGACACCGAGAATGATCGCGCCGACAGTCAGGCCTTCGATCCAGCCGTTGGCAACGACCAGCAGACGGTGCGGCAGGTACTCGGTAAGAATACCGTACTTGGCCGGCGAATAGGCAGCGGCGCCGAGACCGACGACAGCATAGGCCAGCAACGGGTGAACGTCCCAGTACATCATCGCGCAGCCGACGATCTTGATGCCGTTGCTGATGAACATCACCCGCCACTTCGGCATCGAGTCGGCGAAGGCACCGACAAAGGCTGCCAGGGCGACGTAGGAGACCGTGAAGAAGGTCTTCAGCAGTGGTTCGTAGGCGCTCGGCGCGTGCATGTCGCGCAGCGCCGAGATGGCAACGATCAGCAAGGCATTGTCGGCGAGCGCGGAAAAAAACTGCGCCGCCATGATGATGTAGAAGCCGAAAGGCATGGGTTGGTCTTGGCGTATTCTGAATGCGGCTGTTCTTTGAGTCCTGGGCTTATACCACGAAAGAAGCCGAGATGTTAGCGTCGTGGCCCCGGCCCGCTGTACAGGCGAGTGCCACGTGACCGACCGGATCTGGTCCACGTCCCGATTTTGTGATTCAATGCCCTTATATAAGGAAAAAAAGGGGAGAGGGCTTATGGCTGATCGTCGCTTGCAGGTGTTTCATGCTGTTGCCAAACACCTTTCGTTTACCAAGGCGGGCGAGGCACTGCATATGACCCAGCCGGCGGTGACGTTTCAGATCAAGCAACTCGAGGAGCGTTTCAATACCCGACTGTTCGATCGGGGCGGCGGCCGAATCGCTCTCACCCAGGCCGGCGAGTTGGTGCTTGACTACGCGGAGCGCATCCTCGGGCTATCCGCCGACCTCGACCTCCGCGTCGCCGAGATGACCGGACAGATGAGTGGCAGTCTGCTGGTGGGTGCGAGTACCACGATCGCCGAGTTCATGCTGCCGCCGATCCTCGGCGAGTTCAACGTGCGTTACCCGCAGGTCCGGGCGCGGCTGACCGTTGCCAATTCCGAGGCGATCAGCAATGCCATCGCCGCGCATACGCTGGACATCGGACTGGTCGAATCCCTGGTGAACCACCCCAGCCTGCAATGCGAGGTTTGCGGCGATGACGAACTGCAGGTGATCTGCACGCCGACGCATCCGCTGGCGCAACGTACCGACGTTGACGCGAGGAGTCTGATGGCGCACGACTTCATCGCCCGTGAGCCGGGTTCGGGTACGCGCGAAGTCACCGACGATTACTTGCGCGCTTGCGGTGTCGAGCCCGCCCAGATCAAGACGCTGATGGAACTGGCGAGTCCCGAGGCCTTGAAGGGTGTCGTGGCGACCGGACTCGGATTCTCGATCGTCTCGCGCGCGAGTTTCGAGAAGGAGCGGCAACTGGGCAGTCTGGTCGCGATTCCGCTGCGTCCGCGCCTGAAGCGCACGCTGTCGCTGGTCTACCAGAAGGAGCGTTTCCGCTCGAAGGTGGTGCTGACCTTCGTGGACTTTGCCCGGAACAAGCTCAGGGAGCTCTCTGCCTGATGCCGCGGCCGATTGCCGCCCGCATCGACGGCGGAGCACTGCGCCACAACTACCTGCTGGCAAGGAACCAGGCCAGGCGCGGCGAAGGCAGGGCAAGAGCCTGGGCCGTGGTCAAGGCCAACGCCTATGGGCATGGCTTGCTGCGCGCGGCGCGGGCGCTCGCCGATGTCGCCGATGGCTTCGCCCTGCTTGATCTGGAGGAGGCGGTAAGGCTGCGCGACGCCGGTATCCGTCAGCCGATTCTGCTGCTCGAGGGCTTCTTCGAGGCGGCCGATCTGGCCGTCTGTGCCGCCCACGATCTGACGCTCGTCGTTCATCGTCTCGAGCAGCTGCAGATGCTGCGCCGGGCTTCCCTGCCGGTGCGCCTGCCGATCTTTCTGAAACTCAACAGCGGCATGAATCGCCTCGGCCTGACGGCAGCCGAGTTGCCGGCCGTCAGGCGCGAACTGGCGGCGTCGCCGGCGGTGAGTGCGGTCACCCTGATGACGCACTTTGCCGAAGCTGACGGTGACGGTGGCGAGGCGTGCATCACCTGGCAACTCGAACGCTTCGCCGGCATGCTCGCCGACTGGCCCGAGGCTGCCACCTGGCCGGTGTCGCTGGCCAACTCGGCGGCCATCCTGCGTTACCCGCAGACGGCGCGCGACTGGGTGCGGCCGGGAATCATGCTCTACGGCGGCAGCCCGTTTGCCGACCAGGATGCCGCGAGCCTCGGTCTCAAGCCGGTGATGACGCTGCACAGCCGCATCCTGGCGGTGCAGGAAATCGCCGTTGGCGAGCGGGTCGGTTACGGCGGCACCTTTGTCGCGCGTCGGCCGACGCGCGTCGGCGTCGTCGCCTGCGGTTATGCCGACGGTTACCCGCGCCACGCGCCGGGCGGTACGCCGATCGTTGTCGCTGGGCAAGCAACCACGACGCTGGGGCGGGTCTCGATGGACATGCTCGCCTGCGACCTGACCGACCTGCCGGCGGCCGGCGTCAATAGCCCTGTCGTCCTCTGGGGCGAAGGACTGGCGGCCGATGCGGTGGCCGCCGCCGCGGGCACCATCAGCTACGAGCTGTTCTGCGCCCTCGCGCGGCGCGTGCCGGTGGTCGAAGTCTGAGCATGGCGCGCGCGCCGGGCAGTCAGAAGACGGTTTTCGCGTGCAGCGAGTGCGGCGCCAGCACCGCCAAGTGGCAGGGGCAATGCCCCGGCTGCGGCGTCTGGAACACGCTCGTCGAGAGCGTTGCCGAACCGGCGGCCGGTAGCCCGAGGCGCTTTGCTGCCCTGGGTGGCACTAGCGGGCTGCAGAGCCTCTCCGAGATCGAAGCGCGCGCCGAGGACCGCTTGCCCACCGGCATCGGCGAGTTCGATCGCGCTCTCGGCGGCGGGCTGGTCAGCGGTGGTGTCGTGCTGATCGGCGGCGATCCGGGAATCGGCAAGAGCACCTTGCTGTTGCAGGCGCTGTCGTCGATGTGCCTGACCCGCACGGTGCTCTACGTCAGCGGCGAGGAATCCGGTCAGCAGATCGCGATGCGCGCGCGGCGCCTGTCGCTGGAGACACGGCGGCTCGGTTTTCTCGCCGAAATCAATCTCGAGAAGATCGTCGCGGCGCTGCAGTCCGCAAAACCACAGGTGGCGGTCATCGACTCGATCCAGACCCTGTGGTCGGAGCAACTCAACTCGGCGCCGGGCTCGGTCGCCCAGGTCCGGGAATGTGCGGCGCAGCTTACCCGCCTCGCCAAACAGACCGGGATCACCGTGATCCTCGTCGGTCACGTGACCAAGGAGGGCGCGCTGGCCGGGCCGCGCGTGCTCGAACACATCGTCGACACGGTGCTCTATTTCGAAGGCGACACGCATTCGAGCTTCCGCCTGATCCGCGCGGTCAAGAATCGGTATGGCGCGGTCAATGAAATCGGCGTCTTTGCGATGACCGACAGGGGGCTGAAGGGCGTCAGCAACCCCTCGGCCATCTTCCTGTCACAGCACGGGACCGATGTTGCCGGGTCCTGCGTGCTGGTCACCCAGGAAGGCACGCGTCCCATGCTGGTCGAGATCCAGGCCCTCGTCGATCAGGCGCACGGCAACCCGCGACGGCTGACCGTCGGCCTCGATGCGCAGCGGCTGGCGATGCTCCTGGCGGTCCTGCACCGGCACGCCGGAATCGTCTGCTTCGATCAGGACGTCTTCGTCAACGCCGTCGGCGGCGTCAAGATCGGCGAGCCGGCGGCCGACTTGGCGGTCTTGCTGGCGATCATTTCTTCATTGAAAAACAGAGCGTTGCCGGCGAAGCTTATCGTGTTTGGCGAAGTCGGGCTGGCAGGTGAGATCCGTCCCGCGCCGCGTGGCCAGGAGCGTCTCAAGGAGGCAGCGAAGCTCGGTTTCACGCGCGCGATGATTCCCGAGGCCAACAAACCCCGCCAGGCCATTGCCGACATCGAGGTGCTTGCCGTGCGACGGGTCGAGGAAGCGGTCGAGCGTCTGCGCGATCTCGAGTGAGCGCCGCCGGCTTGACGAGGCCGCACGGTCTGAGCCGGGTCCTGCTTGAAATCGCCGGCGTCTGTCCGGCGCCGGAGACCCTGGCCCCCTGGCCCGTGACTGAGCCAAAGGCATGACGGGATGCGGCAAGCCTTGCCTGCCCCTTTTCCCGGCCCGATCTGCACCTTATACTGCGGCACGCCAAGCGGCTCACGCTTGGCGGGCAGTGCATACCGACGCTACCGATCAATACCTCATGTCCGGGAGTCGCCATGAAACCGCTTTTTGCCGATGCTGCCCCCGCCAACAAAGCCACCCCGCCGGTCAGCCCGACGGTCGAGTTGCCGCCCGCGACGCCACCGGCGGGCGGCGATCTCCAGGCAGCGGCGCCGGCGCGCCCGGTGTTGCCCTTGCCGGTGAGCGTCAGTCCACCGCCTGCACGGGTCACCGTCAACGAGTCCGACCTCGCGGCGCTCGGTGAGAAGTCGACCAAACGGGTGGCGGCGATTTCCGAGCAATTGCTGGGAATGGTGCGCGGTACCGGTGCCGATCAGTTCGGCGTCTCGCTCAGCCAGCTGGTTGCCACGGCCCAGCAACTCGATCCCAAATTGTTGTTCGACAAGTCCTTGCTCGGCAAGCTCAAGGGGCTCTTCGTTTCCGCTCGCGAGCAGGTCAAGTCGCAGTTCCGGTCGGTCTCCGGCCAGCTCGATGCGCTCGTCGGCGAACTCGAACGTTCAGCACGCACCTACGAGCAGCGGATTCGCGAACTCGACGAGATGTACGCCGCCAATGGCGAGGAGTACAACGCGCTGGGCGAGGCGGTGCTCCGGGGCCAGGAACTGGTCGCCGCACTGAACGAAGAACTGGCCCGTACTCCCGAGACGAGCGACCCGATGGCAGCGCAGGCCATCGCCGATCGTCGCCAGTTCGCCGTACGCCTGGAGAAGCGGATCGACGATCTGAAGCGGGCGCAGATGATCGCCATGCAGACGGCGCCCGAAATCAGGCTGTTGCAGAACAATTCGCGGATGCTGATCGCGAAGTTCCAGGACATCGTCGCGGTGACGATTCCCGCCTGGAAAAAACAGTTCTCGCTGCACATCCTGATGGAGGAGCAGGCGAAGTCGGCGGCGCTGGTGACGGCCATCGACGACGCGACGAACGCCGCACTGCGCAAGAACGCCGACCTGCTGCGGCAGAACACCACCGAGATCGCGCGCGCCAACCAGCGGGCGCTGGTCGAGATGGAAACGCTCGAACACGTGCAGAAGCAGTTGCTCGGCGCTTTCGAGGATGTGCAAAAGATCAACGAAGAGGCGGCGGCAGCCAGGGCACAGACCGACGCCAAGCTCGGCGCGTTGCGCGACGAGTTGATCACGCGCTTCCAGAAGACCACCTAGAAAGGAACGGCCATGTCGCTGATCGACCTCAAGAAGAAGACCCGGATCGTCCTCGACAAGCGTGCCTTGCCGCAGCCGCCGCGCTGTCGGGTGGGGCTGTGCATCGACATTTCGGGATCGATGCATAACGAATACCAGGATGGCCTGGTGCAGGAGACGGTTGACCGTCTGCTCGCCGTCGCCGGCACCTTTGACGACAATGGCGAGATGGAGGTTTGGACCTTCAACCAGAAATACTCGACGCCGCCGGTGGCGCGCGCCGCGGATTTCGGCAACTACGTGAAGAAGGCAATCCTCGACAACCCGGACGTAGACAAGTGGGGAGGCACCAACTACGCGCCGGTGATGAATGCGGTCCTCGACACGTACTTCCGCGGTGAGCGCGTCACCTCGGGTGGCTTTCTCGGCATGTTCAAGAAAACCGAGCAGCGGGCGCCCAGGGATATCCACATCCCGGCGCTGTGCCTGTTCATCACCGACGGCGACAACACCGACGAAGCCGAGGCCGAGAAGATCCTGCGCGAGGCCCGCCAGCACCAGATCTATTGGCAGCTCATCGGTATCGGTACCGACACCGACTTCCGTTTCATCAAGAAGATGGCAGACGATCTTCCCAACGCGGGTTTCTGCGTTTTTCCAAGTCTGCGGGTCAGCGACGAAGCGATCTACGAGGCGCTGCTGACCAGCGAGCTTTGCGACTGGCTGCGCAAGCTCTGACCCGCGCAATGCGGTGAGCACGCGGCAAGCCGTAACTCAGCGACTGTTTTTTCCGATTCACTCCGAGCAAAGGACCGCCATATGGCCATCAATCTCAAGAAGGGGCAGGGGATCAATCTGACCAAAGCCGCGCCCAAACTGCGTATCGTCCGCGTCGGCATTGGCTGGGACATCACCCGCGTCCTTGGGCAGTGCGACCTCGATGTCTGTGCCTTTGTGCTCAAGACGGTGGGCGACGCCCCGGTCTGCCTGTCGGATGGGCACTTCGTCTTTTTCAACAACCTGCAGAGTCCCGAGGGTTTTCTGACTCACACCGGCGACAACCGAACGGGTGCCGGCGAGGGCGACGACGAGACGCTGAAGGTCGATCTAAGCGCGGCACCTGCCGAGGCCGTGGAGGTCTCCTTCATCGTCACGATGCACGACGCGCTTGCCCGCCGTCAACACTTCGGCATGGTGCAAAACGCGTATCTGAAGGTCTACAACGACGAAACCGGCGAGGTCCTCGCCGCCTACGATCTCGACGAGGAGTTTGCCGGCCAGACCGCGGTGCAGATCGGTTCGCTGTTCAAGGCTGGCGATGAGTGGCAGTTCCAGGCGGTGGGTGCCGGTTATCAACGCGACCTGCTCGACTTCGTGCGGGGTTATGGCCTCGAAGCCTGAGTCCCGCCCACGGCCACTCTTCGCGGATGCGGGCGCGCCGCCCGCACCTCCTCGCGACGTGCCGGTGCCGCACTCTGCTCAGCCGACTCCACCAGCGCCGGTGCGTCAGGTGCGGCCGCTCGACCTGCCACCGGCGCCGCCGCCGGTGGTGCAGACGCGTGTCGCCGCCGTGAGACTCCCCGCGCCCGCGCCGCCACCGCTGCCCACACCAGTCTCGGTGAAGGCGCTGGTGCTGCCGGATCCGGCGCCGGCGGCGGCCTCCACGCCTGCATACGCGCCGGCATCGCTGCTCTTCGACGAGGGGAAGGGCTCGGATATCGAACGCCTCAAGCGTCAGGCCATTGCGTCGTTCACGGCGATCGCCACCGGGCAGCTCGAGGCGCTCGATGAAGCGATCCGCGACCTGCTGCCGGTAGACGTCGCGAACCTCGCCGCCTGGGGGAATACGTTGCTGCGGCGCGTCGAAGCGATGACCGTCGAGCTGCAGCGCTTGACCGCCGCCGTCGCGAGCTGGAACGTCGGCGAGGTGATCGAGAAGTGCAACGCGGCGATGGGCGCTGCTGGGCTATGGAAGATCTTCAAGCGAAACTCGCCGGGATCGCTGAAGCCGGCGTTCGAGCTGATCCTCGCCCAGGCGCCGCCGACGCTTGCCGCCCTTGACGACCTTGCGCAACGCGTCGCGCCTTGCCGCGACGCGTTTGTCGCCTGGCTGCTGTTGCTGAAAGTGGTGCCTCAGGTGCTGCCGTTGCGCGACATCGAAGCCGAGGCCTTGTCGCGTCGCGGCCACCTGCTGACCCTCTCGGCGCAGCACTTCGATCTCCTCGAGCCGCAGCTCGAACAGCTGCGGCGGCAGGTGATCACCTGGCAGAGTGAGGTCGAGCAACTCGTCCGGGTGACCCTTCCGGTCTGGGAACTCGCCAACGTCAGGCCGGCCCGCTGACCCTGATGCGCCATCCGGCGGCGGCGTTACCGCGGCTTGGTCAGCCGGCTTTTCTAGGTGGCAGGAAGAAATCCCTCGGCTGGCGGAAGAGATGCGCGACGACCGATCGCGCCAGCGTCTTCCACTGCGCGTCGGAAACCTCCCGCGAGCGTAGGGCGACGTTGAGCGCGAGCGCAAAGCTGACCGTCAGGTTCATGAAACCGATCGCGGCGACGCCGAGTGCCGCCCAGAAAAACAGCCAGAGGCCGGGCGCCAGATCGAGACCGACGCAAGCGATGCCGATGAAGGCCGATGAGAAGGCGACATGGCGGATGTCGATCGGCAGGCCGACGAGCAGACCGAAAAGCGTCGTTCCGCCGAGCAGAAAGCCGAACAGCAGGTTGCCGGCAAGGGCGCCGAGGTTGTCGCCTGTGTAGGCCGCGACACGGCGCATGCGTGCTTCACCGAGAAGCCGCTTCGGCCAGCCGAGTTGCAGGATGCGCTCGGGGATTCGGTTGTAGGCGGCGTAGTTGTCGTAGTAGCCGCTGATCAGGCCGGAGATGAACAGGCAGGCGCCGGCGATCGCCGCGTAGAACAGCGCGCCGCTGTGGATCAGGCTCTGCTCGGCGAGCAGGTGCTGTGACTTCTCGGGGCTCGTGAAGTGCTCGCCGCTGATCGTCAGCACGGCAAATGCGATCAACGCCGAGAGGGGGATGGCGATGCCGACGTTGCCGAGAATGGCGATGATCTGACTGCGGCAGGTCCGGGCGATCAGACTGGTCAAGGCCTCGATGTTGCGCAGCTTGCCGCCGGCTTCGCTGATGCTTGCGGCGATGGCGTTGGCGGTCATCGCCGGCTGCTTGGTGGCGACGGTGCCGTGCAGGATGTGGATCAGGCAGAAGCCGAGCCCGTAGTTGAGGCAGAAGGCGATCGCACCGGTCAGCGGCGGCATCTCGGCCTTGGCGAGGACAATCTTCAGACAGGCCATGAAGGAGATGACGAAACCGCCGATCATCGCCGACCGCGCCATCGACCAGTACTCCTCGCGCGTGTCGGTGATGTAGTGCTCGCCATGCTGGCCGGCGTTGTCGGTGACTCGCAGGGCGATCAGTTCGGTGTTCTGACGCCAGTGCCGGACCAGATTGTTGCGCAGGCATTCTTCGCGGACCAGTTGGGTAAACAGCCTGACCATCGGCGGATAGGCCGCCGCGCCGCCGGGGTCTGCCTGGAGGCCGGCGAGGATGTCCAGCAGTTGCTCGCTACGCCGCAGGAGCTGCCGCAGGCGTTGCAGGTGATACGTCAGACGAATGCTGGTGCCGTTTCTGGCGGCATTCTTGCGCACTCGCTGGATCACGTCCTGGCACTGGCTGTAAAGAACCCGCAGGTGACGGTCGTCGGCGTCTTCCGCGACCGGCTTGCACCAATTATGCGGGTAGGCTTCGATGTAGGCCGTGGTCTCCCGGTTCTGCGCGACGAAGGGCGATTCGTAGTTCTCGAGCGACGGCTGCAGGCGCAGCAGTTCCGGTTCCATGCCGCAGGCGGCGATCCAGTACGAAAGCACGCGCAAGGACCCGAGAATTTCCGTCAGCGACTGCGGCAGCGAATCGCTGGCCGGAAGTTCATCAAAACGCAGAGCTTCGATGAGGTGGAGCCAGGCGTCTTCGCCGACGCCGATTACCCAGTGCCGGTCGCTCGACCGGTCGAACAGCGTGCGCAGGACGCTACGCAGCAGGCCGGGATCGAGCACGCCGGGGAGCAGCGTGTGGCCGATGCGGTGCAGACCTTCGGCGATGAAGCCGGAATTCGGCAGGATGCCGGTTGCGGTGTATAGCTCGGTATGGCGATGCGTTTGCACCAGCGTGGTCAGGCAGTCGCGCAGACCGCAACGCAGCTCGGGGTGGGTGCTCAGGATGTAGCAGAGGGCTTGCAGGTTGCGCCGCGCGGATTCGGTATCACGCGCATCGGCCGGGCGGAGTTCGTCGACCAGCAGGGCGAGCAGGGGTGTGCAATCGTTGTCCGGAGTGAGAAACCGGCTGAGGATCTGTTCCATGAGTTAGGCGTTTTCGCTCGCAAACACGGGGCGGCAGGAGCAGACGGAGCCGCGCGAGAAGTCGTTGCCGCCTGCCGGCGTCGATTACAATCGGTGAATCTTAACAAACTATTCCGCAGGGGATTCTCCCGCGACGGGAAGCCGCCGATGATCATTGTCCTCTCACCCGCCAAGAGCCTCGATTACCACCGCCCGCCGACACTGGTCGAGCATACTGAACCGGCCTTTCTCGATCAGTCGCAATTGCTCATCGACAAGCTGCGCGCCCTGTCGCCGTCGGCGCTTGCCAGCCTGCTGAAAATCAGCGATCAACTGGCGGTTCTCAACGCCACCCGCTACGCGGAGTGGGCGCGACCCTTCACGTCGGACAACGCCAAGCAGGCCATCCTGGCCTTCAATGGCGATGTCTACGCGGGACTTGCCGCAGCGACGCTGACGCCGGCCGACCTCCACTTCGCGCAGACGCATCTGCGCATCCTCTCGGGCCTCTACGGTCTGCTGCGGCCGCTCGATCTGATGCAGCCCTACCGGCTGGAAATGGGGACGCGCCTGGCGAACCCCCGCGGCAGGGATCTCTACGCCTTCTGGGGAGATCGCCTCACCGAGGCGCTCGATTCGGCGCTGCGTGAAGCGGCGGCAGCGGTTCTCGTCAATCTCGCCTCGGAGGAGTATTTCAAGGCAGTCAGGCCGAAGAATCTGTCTGTGCCGGTGGTGCAGCCGGTTTTCGAGGACTGGAGTGGCGGCAGGTTCCGGGTGGTCAGCTTCTACGCCAAGCGCGCGCGTGGGCTGATGGCGCGCTTTGCGATCGTCAATCGCCTGCGCGAAGCGGCGGGTTTGCGGGATTTTGCCGTCGATGGCTATGCCCATGTCGCCGAAGCTTCCGACGAGAAAGTCTGGGTCTTCCGGCGCCGCCTGGCGCGGTGAGTCGGCCATCCCGCCGGCGGCCTGGCCGATAGCCCGTAAACCCGTTTCCGGGCTGCGGACCGACGCGGTAGCGTGTCCTGGCGGTCAGTGGCTCGCGATCAGCGAGCCGGCGGCCTCCGCCGTGACGATGGCGTAGGGTAGAGGTCGGCGGCGCTGGCGGGCGAGGGTCAGCAGCCCCCGGTCACGGGTGATCAGCAGTTCGGCGCGGCAGCGGACGGCGAGGACCAGGAACTTCTGGTCGTCGGGGTCGCGGCAACGCGGCAGCGCGTAGTCCTCCGGGCCGTCGGCTTCGCACACCCCGACGAAGTGGCGGTAGTTTGCCAGCAGTTCTTCCCTGGCGTCGTCATCGAGAGCGAACTGCGGGTAGGCCGCGACGCGCTCGAGTTCGGCGAGGCAGGGCTGGTCGGTAAAACACGTCAGCTCCCCACGGTCGATGGCCTCGCGCAGCGTCCGTGCGCGTGGGTCGGCGAAGTGCAGCAGGTCGATGACGATGTTGGTGTCGAGGACCGCGTGCATGTCTTCAGTCGAGTCCAAGTTCGGTGACAACGTGTTCGGCGATGGCCAGGCAGGCCGTCAGCCCTGGCGACTCGATGCCGAACAGGTTGACCAGCCCGGCGATGCCATGCTGCGCGGGTCCCTGGATGAGGAAATCGGCGGCCGGCTCGGCGCACCCGGCGATCTTCGGCCGCACCCCGGCGTGAGCGGGCGCCAGGGCGTCGTCTGGCAAGGCCGGCCAGTAGCGGCGGATCTCGGCGTAGAAGGCCTTGCCACGAGCCGGGTCAACGCGGTAGTCGAACTCGCCGACCGCTGTTCGCGGGGGCGGGTCGGCTAGCCACTCGACGTCGGGGCCGAAGCGCGCCTGGCCGCCCAGGTCCAGCGTCAGATGAACTCCGAGGCCACCGGCCGCCGGTAGCGGATAGACGAGTCGCGAGAAGGGCGCCCGCCCGGCGAGCGCGTAGTAGTTCCCTTTGGCGTGGAAGTTCGCCGGGATCAAGGCAGGCGGGAATCCGGCTAGCGAGGCGGCGACCTGCGGCGCCCAGGGCCCGGCGGCATTGATGACGATCGCCGCGTGCAAGTGCAAGCGATCGTCTCCGCCGGCCTCGAGCACGATGCGGTGAGGCTCGATCGACCCGCCATGCAGTGGGCTGCGCAATGCAAGCCAGGCACCGGCATGCTCGGCGTCGCCAAGCAGCGCCAGCATCAGAGCGTGGCTGTCGATGATTCCGGTCGACGGCGAGAGCAGGGCGGCGCTGCACTTGAGCTCGGGTTCGAGCGTGGCCGCCGCCGTGGCGCCGAGGAGTTGCAGGTCGTCGACACCGTTTGCCTCGCCCTGCTGCTGCAGAAGTCCGAGGCGGCTCTCCTGGGCGCTCGAGGTGGCCACGATCAGCTTGCCGCAGCGCCGGTGGGCGATGCCGCGCGTGCTGCAGAACGCGTAGAGTTGCCGACGGCCGGCAACGCACAGGCGGGCCTTCAGCGAAGCGGTCGGATAGTACAGCCCGGCATGGATCACCTCGCTGTTGCGGGCGCTCGTTTCCCTGCCGAAAGCGTCATTGCGTTCAAGAATCAGCGTTTCGATGCCACGTTGCGCGAGGGCGCGCGCGCAGGCCAGTCCGACCACTCCGGCGCCGATAACCGCCGCGCCAACGCTCTCCATTGCTCGCACTCCGGCTGCAGAATGCCGCATTGTAATGCCGCGGCCGGCGACCCGCCCATTGTCGATCGATTGGACAACCGCCGGCCCTTTGCCTGGATCGGCGCGAATCGCTACACTGGCGAGGATGTCCCCTACGTTGCAGCGAACGCGAACCCCCTGATCATGATGGCAGACGTACCCAGCCCAGACGAAGTCGTCGCCGCCACCCGCGACTGGCTGGAGCGCGCCGTGATCGGCCTCAACCTCTGTCCGTTCGCCAAGGGCGTCCATGTCAAGGGGCAGATACGCTACGTCGTCAGCGAGGCGCGCAATGACGAGAGCCTGCTCGCCGACCTCGAGCGCGAGTTGCACGCGCTGGTGGGGGCCGCGCCGGCGGCGGTCGACACGACGCTGCTGATCCACCCCTGGGTACTGAACGCTTTCGACGACTTCACGCGCTTTCTCGATCTCGCCGAGGTGGTGCTGCGCATGCATCGACTCGATGGCATCGTGCAGGTCGCCAGTTTCCATCCGGACTACGTTTTCGCCGATACAGAGCCGGACGACATCACCAACTGCACCAACCGCTCGCCCTTCCCGACCTTGCACCTGCTGCGCGAAGCCAGCATCGACCGCGCGGTTGCCGCCTTCCCCGACGCTGCGGCGATCTACGAGCGCAATCTGCAGACGCTCCGGGATCTGGGCATCGACGGCTGGCGGAACCTGGGCGTCGGCACACCGCCGGGCGAGAACGGGTAGGCCGACGATGCCCGGGGTGTCGACACCGGTCGAACTGCGCGAGGACGAGATCGAGTTCCTCGCCATTCGTGCGCAGGGGGCGGGCGGGCAGAACGTCAACAAGGTGTCGAATGCCATCCACCTGCGTTTCGATATCGGCGCCTCGTCGCTCCCCGAAGACCTCAAGGAGAGCTTGCGGCAACTGCGCGACCAGCGGATCAGCAACGAGGGCGTCGTGATCATCAAGGCACAAGCGCACCGCAGCCTCGAACGCAATCGCCTCGACGCACTCACACGCTTGCGCGAGCTGATCGCGCGGGCCGCGTACACGCCGGCGCCGCGCCGACCGACGCGGCCGAGCCACGGGTCGCAGCGGCGGCGCGTCGACAGCAAGCTCAGGCGCGGTGTCGTGAAACTGCTGCGGGCGAAAGTCGGCAGCGACAACTGATCGAGGACGAAATTGATGCGTATGGCGGGCCGCACGGCGGCGGGAGTGTTCTGATGACACCCACTGAGGTAGTGGCCTTCTGGTTCGACGAGGTAACCCCGGCGCAGTGGTGGGCCAAGTCGGATGCCTTCGATCGCCTGGTCAGCTCGCGCTTTGGCAGCGCGCATGCGGCGGCCACGCGTGGCGAACTGTACGCGTGGCGCGCCACCGCTGATGGCCGGCTGGCTGAGATCATCGTCCTCGACCAGTTTTCGCGAAACATCCATCGCGGTCGTGCGGAGGCTTTCGCCGCCGACGGCATGGCCCTGGTGCTCGCCCAGGAAGCCGTCGCCGCCGGACTCGACAGGGCGCTCGACGCCGGCCGCCGGGCGTTTCTCTACATGCCCTACATGCACAGCGAGTCGGCGGCAATCCATGCCCTGGCTGTCAGGCTGTTCGCGACGCCGGGCATGGAAGGCAATCTCGACTTCGAACGGCGACACCAGGCGGTGATTGAGCGTTTCGGGCGCTACCCGCACCGCAATGCCGTCCTGGGTCGTACATCGACGCCCGCAGAACTCGAGTTCCTGAAAACGCCGGGGTCGGCGTTCTAGTGGTAGACGGAGGACGAAGGCATGGCTTACCAGCAGAGTTTTGACGTCCATAGTCGCGGTCGCGGCACCATCGAGATCACCGACGAGGTGGCCAGGATCGTCGGCGCGGCAGGATTCGCCGTGGGCCTGGTCAACGTTTTCGTCCAACACACCAGTTGCTCGGTGGTGCTGACCGAGAACGCCGATCCCTCGGTGCGCCGCGATCTCGAGACGCTGGCCGCGCGCTGGGCGCCGGATGGCGACGCTGCCTATCGGCACGACGACGAAGGCGATGACGACATGGCGGCGCATGGGCGCAATATCCTGGCCGGGGCATCGCTAAGCGTGCCGGTCGGCAACGGTGAAATGCGGCTCGGAACCTGGCAGGGGATCTATCTCTGGGAGCACCGGACGATTCCGCATCGGCGCCGGATCGTCGTCACGGTGATCGGCTGAAGCGTTGCGCCGGCCGCGTTGTTGTTAGACTGCCAGGCTTTATCGTCAGGTGCACAGAAGGGATACGGCAATGAAAATCGGATTCATCGGTCTGGGTATCATGGGGCGCCCGATGGCGCTGAATTTGCTGCAGGGGGGGCATCAGGTCAGCGTCTGGGCGCGCCGGCCCGAATCAATGCAGCCGCTGCTCGATGCCGGCGCCGCCGGCGCGGCGAGTCCCGCCGCTCTCGCCGAGGCGGCCGATATCGTGATCTCGATGGTCGCCGATGCTCCTGACGTCGAACAGGTGATGCTCGGCGAGCAGGGCGTCGCCAATAGTCCTCGGGCGGGGCTCGTCGCCGTCGATATGAGCACCATTCGGCCGGCGGCCGCGCGCGACATTGCCGCCCGCCTGCACGCGCGCGGGATCGACTTTCTCGATGCTCCGGTGTCCGGCGGCGAGGTCGGCGCAATTGCCGGGACCCTGTCGATCATGGTCGGCGGCAGCGCTGCCGCTTTCGACAGCGCGCGGCCGGCTCTTGCCTGCATGGGCAAGAACATCGTTCATGTCGGCGATTCGGGTGCCGGGCAGGTGGCCAAGGCGGCCAATCAGATCGTCACCGGTGTCGGTGTGCTGACCGTCGCCGAAGCGCTGAACTTCGCCGCCCGGAGTGGCGTCGATCCCGCCCGGGTGCGCGAAGCGCTGCTCGGCGGCTTTGCCTATTCGAAGATTCTCGAGAATCACGGCCAGCGCATGCTCGATCGCAACTTCAAGCCGGGCTTCAAGTCCTGGATGCACCAGAAGGACATGAACATCGTCATGCAGAGTGCGCATGAACTGGGTCTGTGCCTGCCGGTGTCGGCGGCGACCGCGCAGATGTACAACGCCATGGTCGGTTCGGGACTCGGCGAAGAGGATTCGATCGCCATTCTCAAACTGCTCGAGCGCCTGTCCGGCGGCGAGTCGTGATGCGCGTCGGTTTCGTCGGCCTTGGCGCGATGGGCCGGCCAATGGCGCTGCACCTGCTGCGCGCCGGGCACTCGTTGGCGCTGTGGGCGCGCCGACCCGAGGCCGCCGCGCCGCTGATTGCTGCCGGCGCGGTCCAATGTGCCAGCGCGGCGGATGTCGCCCGACGTTCCGAGGTGGTGTTCACCATCGTTACCGGCAGCGCCGACGTCGAGCACGTGGCGCTCGACGCCGGCGGTCTCGGCGAAGGCTTTGCGGCCGGTTCGATTCTCGTGGACATGAGCACCATCGCTCCCGAGACGGCTCGGTCGCTGGCGCGGCGCCTGTCCCGGCAGGGCGTCGAGATGCTCGACGCGCCGGTTTCCGGCGGCGAGCAGGGCGCTATCGCCGCGACACTGGCGATCATGGTCGGCGGCAAGGCGGCCGTCCTCGAACGGGTGTTACCCCTGCTCGAATGTCTCGGCAAGACCATCGTGCATGTCGGCGACAACGGTGCCGGGCAGGTCGCCAAGGCGTGCAACCAGATGGTCATGGTCGGCGCGATCCAGGCGGTCGCCGAGGCGCTGCACTTCGCCGCCGCGGCCGGAGCCGATCCGGCGAGCGTGCGGCGGGCACTCGCCGGTGGCTCGGCCTGCAGCCGGGTGCTCGAAGTGATGGGCGGCAGGATGGTCGACCGCGATTTTTCTGCCGGCGTCGAGGCGCGCCTGCATCACAAGGACTACGGCGTCGTGCTCGCCGAAGCCTATCGCCTCGGCGTACCGGTGCCGGTTGCCGCCGCCGTCGGCCAGCAACTCAATGCGTTGATGGCCAGGGGTTGGGGCCATAGCGACACGGCCAGCCTGTTGCGCGTCCTTGAATCTGTTGCGAGCGCGGCATGCGAGCGCTGATCATCGTCCTGGTCGCCTTGCTGGCCGCTTGCGCGAATCTCGCCGGGCTGTCGCAGAAACCCGAAGCCAGCCTGGCCGGCCTGAAGCTGACTCAGCTTGGGCTGTTCGAGCAGCGCTTTTCCCTGCAGTTGCGGATCCAGAATCCGAATGATGTTGACTTGCCGATCGACGGACTGACGTTCGAAGTCGAACTCAACGGGCAGCCCTTCCTCAAGGGCGTGTCGGACAAGACCGTCAGGGTACCGCGCTTTGGCGAAGCGGTACTCGAGCTCACCGCGACCAGCACTCTGGGGAACGCGCTGAAACAGCTCCGCGAGCTGCAGAAGGGGGGGCGCGACCGGGTGGACTATCGTATCGTCGGCCGTTTCAGCCTGACGGGCCTTGGCAGCATTCCCTTCGAGCGGCGCGGCGACCTGCAGATGCCGGCCGTCGACAGTTCCCCGAAGAAGCCCTTGCCGCCGGGATCGGAGCGGACCTGAGCGGCTCCCGCCGGCTGTGTCGCTGCGAGACTTTTCAGGACTAACCCAGCGTTCGCGCGGTTTCCGACGGGACCGACGCCGGTGACTGCGGTGGCCGCTGGTCAGCGCCGCAGCGCCCGATCCCTGCTGCCTACTTCACTGGAATGACCAGCTTGTCCCAGCCTGAGCCGTCGTTGGCGACTTCGTCCTCTTCGTCGGGTGCCAGGGCGGCCAGACGCTCTTCGAGTCTGGCGATGGCTTCGGCGGTAAGCTGGAGCTTGCGGCGCTCACTTCCGCAGCGGCGCTCAAGCAGCCCGTCCGGTGGTCCCGATTGGTTCTGGCGGCGGTCTGTTTCTCGTTGCGGGCGCATCGCTCACTCCTTGAAGATTCCCTGCGTTGGCTAGGCGCTGGTTGACGGCATCGGCAAGCGCCCGGCCACCCGCCGTGAAGCAGTCGCTCCGCGTCGTGCGCAGGCGCACAGCTTGCTTTCCCCCGCTCAGCCGCTCGTGGCTCGCGCATGGCTGCAACCAGTCGCTTGCCAAAGCCATTGCCAGCGCGATGCCAGATACCGCCACATTATGGGCAAAAGCGGAGTCGAACGCCAATGCAGCGGGCTTATGGCGAGAAATCTTGTTTTATTAGCTACTTGCTGGCCAGCTCGGCGGAGCTGTCGGAGACTCGACAGTTGCTGCCCTCGGCCATGAGCCGCAAGCCCGCCGGCAAGGACTCGCCGAAGGCGCGGCGCTCGTCGGCCCGGTCGAGTGCCACGACGGTCCGAATCTGGTTGATCCAGGTGACGCTGGCATTGCTGGCCGTCAGGCGCGTCAGCACCCTTTCACGCACCGGCTCGGGCAGATCGCGCGCCCGGTCGCCAGTCAGGCGGGCGAGTTGCGTCGCGGCGAAGGCCGCCGGCTCGACTTTCTTCCAATCGACAGCCAGTAGCGCGTCGAGCCAGCGCTCGGCGACTTCGGGCGGGACCACCTGGTGGGCGCTGCCGTAGAGCGACTGACGCGCGCCGAGGCGGCCGAGCGCCCACCAGCCCAAGGGTTTCTCGGAGGCCCTGCACAGTCTGTCGAGCAGCCAGTCTCCGATCTCGACCTTGCTGTCGGCCGGCAGTTTTTCGAGCGACGCGACCAGGCGCAGCATGTCGTCGTGACTACCGGCGATTGCCGCCGACAGCCGGCTGCGGGTCTTCACCGCGTCGCTGCGCAGCGCCGGAACCAGCTCGCCGAGCAGCTTCTCCTGGATCGCTGCCGGCAAACCGCCGGCAGCGCGCCGCCAGAGTGTCCACCACTCCGACCAGTTCTGGCTCTCGCCGACGTACTCGATTCCCTGGCCAAGCAGCGGGCACAGTTGCTCGATCCGCCAGTCGTCGAGCGCGTAACCGAGGCCCGGGCGCAGACAGTAACCGGCGAGATTGAGCCACAGCCGTTCGTGCTCCGGCGAACGGCGCCGCCGCCGGGCGCGTTGCATCAGCGCGTCGAACAGTGCCCGCAGCAACGGCATGTCCCAATCCTCGCGTTTGCCGAGCAGGTGCTCGAGCTGGCCGCGCAGGCGCCGTACCTCCTTGCCTTCGACGGGCTGCGCGCGCGCTCCGAAAATCTGCTCGATGCATTGCACGGCGTTGGCAAAGCGCGGCGGCAGGGCGGCCGGCGAGACCGCCGTCTCGCTGCCTTCGCCGCGCAACTGGAATTCGAGCAGCCAGCGGCGAGCGGCATCGTCAAGGCTGACACAGTGCAGTTCTAGCGTGCCGACCTCGGTCATCGCAGTGATCAATTGCACGCGCACCTCGCGCTGGTTGCTGCCGGCATGTGGCTGGACGACGCTGGCGATCGGCGGCAGGCGGACGAATTCCTCGTCGCCCAGTTCGGCGATCTCGCCCGGCAGGTAGCTGGTGTCGGCAACCGACGAGGCGAGGTGAAAGCGTACCGGCTGACCCAGGCGCAGGCTGAACGTGCGCTCGGGCAGGCGGATTTCGTGTCCTTCCTCGCTGCCGCGCGGCAGCAGGCAGATGCCGCGTTTCTGCCCACCGGCGTCGTCGAGGACGAGAAAGTAGCTGCGCGCCGATCCGCCACCGATGCGCCGGCCATGTCCCTGCCGGACGAGCGCGTAGGCGACGGCCCCACGCGCGACGGCGACGTCGGGATTGTCGTTGTGCAGGACGCGCAGCGCCGCGCCGCGCCAGTTGCCGAGCGTGCTCTGCAGACGTTCGGCGAGCGCAGCGGCACGAAAGACGCCGCCGTTGAGCAGCAGCGTATCGGGAACCGGCAGCCGCTGCGTGTCGGCGTCGTCGGCCAGTGCCCGGTGCGCTGCCTGCGCGTGGCGCTTGAGGAAGGCGGCGACATGGCGCGTGATTGCCGGGTCGGCGGGGTAGGGCAGACCGAACTCGACGATCGCCGCCCGTCGTTGCTGTATCGGTTCATCGGCAGGCACCGCCGGAAAGAAACCATCGACGATCACCTGACGGACTTCGTCGCACTTCAGTTCGACGGTGCGCGCGCCGCCGATCAGCCGCGCGCCGCCGCCGAGCAGCGTCAACAGCACCGTTTCGGGAGCGCCGTCGGCCAGCAACTGTTCCTTGGCCGCCCGGCAACGTGCGGTGAGCTGCGAGAAGCGCGCCGCCGAGAGGCGTCCCTCACTCGCGGGCAGACGGCCTTCGACGAGATGCGCGAGAGCGAGATCCATGTTGTCGCCACCAAGCATCAGGTGGTCGCCGACGCCGATGCGCGTCAACTCCGGCTCGCCGTCCTGGAGCGCCACCTGGATCAGCGTCAAGTCCGTCGTGCCGCCGCCGACATCGCAAACGAGCAGCAGCCGCGTACCGGCGAGTTCCTCGGCGAGGCTCTGCTGGTGGCGGAAAAGCCAGTCGTAGAAGGCCGCCTGCGGCTCTTCGAGCAGGCGCAGATGCGGCAGGCCGGCCTGTCGCGCGGCTTCGAGCGTCAGCGCGCGCGCACCTTCGTCGAAAGACGCGGGAACCGTCAGGATCACCTGTTGCTCTTCGAGTGGCGCTTTCGGGAAGCGGTGCCGCCAGGCGGCGCGAACATGCGCGAGGTAGCTGGCGCTGGCGGCGACCGGCGAGACCTTGGCGACATCGTCTTCGGCACCCCAGGGCAGGATCGGCGCCATCCGGTCGACCGAGGCGTGCGACAGCCAGCTCTTGGCGCTGGCGACCAGGCGACCGGGAACCTGGGCGCCAAGATCGAGCGCCAGGCGGCCGGTGAGCGCCGCTTCGCCGCCGTCCTCAGCGTCCCACGGCAGTTGCAGATCGCCCGGGCTGAGTTCCCCGGGTGCCGGGTGGAAGCGGACCGACGGCAGCAGCGGCCGCGCGGCAACCTGCCCGGGAGCGACCAGCTGTTCGATCTCGAACAGCTCGACCTGCTGTTTTCCCGGCGCCGTGTAGGCGACCACGGTGTTGCTGGTGCCGAGATCGATGCCGACGATGTACGTCTTCTTCATGGCCTGCCGGAGACTTGCCGACACCCCTAGGTGGCACCGCCGCGCACGTCGAACTCGACCTTCCAGTACTCCTTGCCGCCGTGCGGCAGGGCCTCGAGTTCGAGGGTGCCGGCTTCGGTCACCCGCGCATGCAGCTTGACGCGCACCACCTCGCCGGCGGCACGGCCTTCGCTCGGCAGCGTCGTCTGGATCTCGTCGAGTTCCTGCAGTTCATCGGGTTCCCAGTCGTCGAGCAGTGTTCCGACCTCGTCCTGACGGCGGACCGACGAGCCGAAGAAGCGGAAGCGGACCTGCTCGCCGACGACGAGGCCGAACTCTTGAGCCGACAGGGCGGCCTCGGTGCCTTCCTCCATGCCGAACGGCGCCAGGCACAGCGCCTGCACCGGTGGCTGCAGGCCGGGTACGGCGGGCATCACGGACTCGACGGCGACGTAGTAGGCACGCGCCGTACCACCGCGGATACGCACGCCCTGGCCGCGGCGAACGTAGCCGTAGTAGGCGGCGCCACGGGCGACCGCCAGGTCGAGGTCGGCACCTTCGAGCAGGCGGGCGGCCGGCGCGCCTTCGCCGGCGAGCCAGGAGTTTATCGTCGCCAGCGTCCGCTCGGCGAGCAGGTCGGACTTGAAGACGCCGCCGTTGAAGAGCACGGCGGTCGGATGCAGGAAGGTGGCGTCGTCGGGCAGGTCGCCGACGAAGCCCTCGAGATCGGCCGTCGCGGCGAGCTGGCGGGCCAGGAAAGCGGCCAGGTGGCGGGTAACCGCGGCGTCCTGGGCATAGGGCAGTCCGAGTTGGGTGAGGCCACCGCGTCCGCGTCCCTGCGGGCGATCGGCGATCGCCGCCGCCGGGAAGAAGCCTTCGAGCAGCGTTGCCGTGAGTTCCTCGCGCGTCAGCTCGCTGCGGATCGACCCGCCGATCAGCTTGGTGCCGCGACTGGCGACGACGAGCGGTACGGCAGCGATCTCCGGGTCGCCGAGCAGCGTTTCCTTGGCTGATCGGCAGGCATGCGTCAAGGCGCGCAGTTGCCAGGCGTCGAGCTTGCTGCCCTGCGCCGCCAGCTTGCCGGCGACGGCATAGGCCAGCGCCAGATCCATGTTGTCGCCGCCGAGGAGGATGTGCTCGCCGACGGCGACGCGGTGCAGTTCGAGGTTGCCGTCGCGCTCGAGGACGGCGATCAGCGAAAAATCGCTGGTGCCGCCGCCGACATCAACGACCAAGATGATGTCGCCCGGCCGCACCTGCTTGCGCCAGCCTCCGGCGCTCTTCTGGATCCAGCTGTAGAGCGCCGCCTGCGGTTCCTCGAGCAGGATCATGCGCTCGCAGCCTGCCGCCTTGGCGGCTTCGGCAGTCAGCTCGCGGGCTGCCGGGTCGAAGGAGGCGGGAATCGTGACGACGATTTCCTGATCCACGAAGGGGGCCGCCGGCTGCGCTTCGTCCCAGGCGGCGCGCAGGTGCGCGAGATAGCGCAAGGAGGCGGCGAGCGGCGACAGACGCGCGACTTCCGGCGGTGCGTCGTTCGGCAGGATCGCCGCCCGCCGATCGACGCCGGCGTGGCACAGCCAGCTCTTGGCGCTCGACACCAGGCGGATCGGTGTTGCTGCGCCGCGGCTGCGCGCCATTTCACCGACGGCATAGTCCTGCTCGGCGGTCCACGGCAGGTTCAGGTCGCCGCTCGCCAGTTCGCTCGCATGCGGCAGGTAGATGAACGACGGCAGCAGGCCGAGTTCCTCGACCGCCCCGGGCGCGGTCAGCTGCGGGATGGGCAGCACCTGCTGGACAACCTGTTCGCCGTCACTGCCGTCGATATCGACGTAGGAGAGGGCGCAGTGGGTCGTTCCGAGATCGATCCCGATCGCAAAGCGTGGCTCGCTCATAGTTCCACCTCCGCCGGCGCGACGATGCGCAGTTCGTGGCTATCGGAGAGCTTCGGCAGCCGGGTTTCGACGACCCGCCAGCCGCGGTGCGCGAGGCTGCCCGTGAACGGTGGCTGACCGACGACGTTGCCGGTGACGCGAATCGCCGCGGCGTCGAAACCTTCGGGCAGCGTGATCCGGCTGCCCTCGGCCTCGTCGCGCACCGGGCTGATCGCGAAGTTGTCGCGCAGCACTTTGCGGCAGCCTTCATGGACGACGCGCGCGGCGGCACCAACGTCGGCATCGGCATACGCGGCGACGTCCTCCTGGATGAAGTCGATGAAGCGGGCTTCGCGCTGCAGCAGGCCGAGGAGCTGCAGCGCACCGTCGGGTGCAGCTTCCCGCAGCGGCGGTGCGGCAGGTCTGGGTGTGGCGGGTGCCGGTGCCGGCGTCGACGGTTCGCTGCGCTGTGCGCCGGTGCGCAAGGCCTGGACGCGTCCGGCGAACCGAGCATCGGCGATGATCGCGAAGAAGGTGCCGAAGGCAAGGGAGATTCTGCTCAACAAGGATGGAGGGTCTTGTTTCATGGAATGGGTCCTGGTTTGGGCCGCCGCAGCGGCTCGGTGAGACGTACGGTGTTCGGGGGTCGCACGGCAAACGCCGGGCTTGGCAGACGAGCGACGCGCCGGGTCTCCTGCGGCGTGCGGGCAATCCATCCGGCTTGCGCTTGGGTCTGATCGCCGGGCCATCGATGGCGCTTCAGGCGCGTCTGTTGCGGTGCAATATAAACCATTTTGCCGCTTTCGGGTAGGTCCGGCCGGCGGCGTGCCGTTGCCGCGCGTGCCGTGGCCCGCGCCGTCCGCCCCGGTGCCGAACTGGCCGCGCCGGCCTGCAGCGCTCCCGGACCGAGCCTGGCCTTACAGTTCCAGGAGGCGAAACTCCTCGCTGTCGGCGATACGGATGACATCGCCTGGGCGCAGGGCGGTCGTCCCGATGATGCGGTCACCGTTCACGAAGGTGCCATTGCCGCTTCCCCGGTCGGTGATCCGGCAGATCTGCATCTCGCGGGTGATGTGCGCATGGTAGCGGCTGACCAGGGCATCGCTGATGACCACATCGTTCTCCGGCGCCCGGCCGATGGTCGTCACGCCTTCACGGACCGCGTGCCGCACCAGTGCGCTGGTGCGCGAAAGGAGGATGAAGCCGGCCCCCGAAAACTCCGTCGCGGCGCGCCCAGGGGGCTCCGCCAGGCGCATCACCTGCGTCGCTGTGGTGTCGAACATCGGCAACTTGCGCTCCCAGTCGCTCTCGAACACGGCCTGCAGTCGTTGTAGCACATCGCCATCGTCGACCATGATGCCCAGCTCGCGGCGGCGGTCGAGGCTCTCCGTGCGCAGGTTCATGCTGCCGATGACGGCCGTGCTGCCGTCGACGATGGTGCACTTGGCGTGCAGCTTGTAGCGCGGTACTGCCCGGAAGGCGATCTCGGCGGGCAGCCCGTTGCCATGCGCTTCATCGCCCAGGACGCGCACCGGGATACCGCTCGCGGCCTTGTGCACGAGCAGGCGGACGATGGCCGGATCCTGGACCTTCGCGTCGGCGATCTGAATCGAGCGTTCGGCGGCCGCCAGCCACCCTTCGATCTTCTGCCGACTGTTGAACGGGCTCACCAGCAGGGGCGAATGCGCGTCGGGTACGAAGGGACGATCGTCCCAGTCGGCGTCGAACAGCCGGTTGATCTCGGCGGCGATCGTCGGGTTGAAAAGCTCGACGCCGAAGTCGCGCGTGTAGTGCAGATTCTCGCGCGTCGGGTTGAAGGTAAACACGAACGCTTCCTCGTCGTCCACCGTCATCACCTTGTAGTGATAACGAGCGCGCTTGCTGTCACCGGGAGGCTCGCGGGTGTCGATGCCCGCCTCGCTGGCGTCCCTGAGGAGCTTGCGGTTCCTGTCCGCCCAACCGCGCGCGCTGCTCGAAATGAGCACGCGGATGCGCACGCCGCGTTGGCGAGCCTCGATGAGTGCGCGCTGAATGATCGGATCGTCCATGCGAAAGGCCGTCAGGTTGATCGAGCGATGCGCACGGTCGATTGCGCGCACGATCGGGAAGAAGCTGTCGCCGGGTTGCACGATTAGGGAAATCTTCTGACGCATCCCAAGGATCCTAGGGTCAATGGCCGTGGTAGAGGTGGTCAACGAACCAGTGCACGGTGGCGCGCGCGACACACTCGAAGGCGACCGCCGAGTCAGGCGAGAGAACACTCGCGGGTAGCGACTGCAGTTCCTGCCGGCATGACAACTCGCGCAGGGCGCGCCGGTTGCTCATCGTGCCACCTGCGTCGTTCTCGTCGACGAGAACCAGCAGCGGCGCGGTGAGCGAACGCAGGTAAACGACGCCGGCGAGATCGATCAGGCCGCCGCGGCAGACGAGTGCGAAGACGTCGTGGTCGCGCAACGCGGCCACGCGCAGCACCACCGGTGAGCAGTCGCCGACGCCGCAAAGGCCGATCGGCAGCGTCGGCAACTCGCCGACGAGCATTCGTTGCTTGACCAGGTTCAGTCCCTCGAGCAGGCGCCGGGAGAGCAGCGAAACGTTGTGGTGGATATCGGCGAAACGCTCCTCCGAGTCGGTCAGGAGGTCGAGACTCAGCGTGCCGATGCCGGCGTGCCGGAGAACGGCGGCGAGAGCGTCGTCGCGCGCCTCGGGAGTCGGGCCGGCGTGCGTCAGCACAACCAGCGCCGCGGTCGCCGCCGGCAGCGTCAGCACGCCGTGCAGCGGCCCGTGTCCGGTGGCAATCGAGATCGGCGTGCTGCCTGACGGGATGGTCGCGTCGTTCAACGACGTACCAGTCTGACCGGCACGCGACGCGGTCCGAAAGGCTTGCCGAAGCGGGCGAAATGGCCGGCAAGGCGAGTGCCGCAGTGCGGACAGCGACCGTCTGCCGGCAGGTCGTAGTGACGGATGTTGTACCAGTCCCGCTCGATCAGTGCTGCCTGGCAACCCGGGCAGAAGGTGGTGCCGCCTTCGGTGTCATGCACGTTGCCCGTATAGACGTAATGCAGGCCGGCGTCGAGCGCGATGCGCCGCGCCTGGGTCAGCGTCGACGACGGCGTCGGCGGCAGGTCGTCCATCTTCCAGTCGGGGTGGAAGGCGGTGAAGTGCAGCGGCACATCGGCCCCGAGTTCGCGTGCCACCCATGCCGCGAGCGCCTTGATCTCGGCAGGCGAATCGTTCTTGCCCGGAATCAGCAGGGTGGTGATCTCGAGCCAGCACGTCGTTTCGTGATGGATGTAGGAGAGGATGTCGAGCACGGGCTGCAGGTGACCCGCGCAGAGCTTGAAATAGAAGTCGTCGGTGAAGGCTTTCAGATCGACGTTGGCGGCGTCCATCACGGCGTAGAACTCGCGTGCGGGCGCCGGATGGATGTAGCCGGCCGTCACGGCGACCGTCTTGATGCCTCGCTCATGGCAAGCGATGGCGGTATCGATCGCGTACTCGGCGAAGATCACCGGATCGTTGTAGGTGAAGGCCACCGACTGGGCGCCGTAGGCGAGCGCCGCGGCAGCAATCCCGTCCGGGCTGGCGGCGTCGAGCAGGCGGTCCATGTCCCGGGACTTCGAGATGTCCCAGTTCTGGCAGAACTTGCAGGCCAGGTTGCAGCCGGCGGTGCCGAAGGACAGGATGGCGGAGCCCGGAAAGAAGTGGTTGAGCGGCTTCTTTTCGATCGGGTCGATGCAGAAGCCCGACGAGCGGCCATAGGTGGTGAGCACCATCTGGCCGCCGACGTTCTGGCGAACGAAGCAGGCGCCGCGCTGGCCCTCGTGCAACTTGCAGTCGCGCGGACAGAGGTCGCACTGAATCCGCTGGTCCTCGATCGCGTGCCACCAGCGACCCGGGTGGGCGGATTCGGGCACCTTCGGCGCGTCGTTTGCGTCTCGATCTACGTCTCTTTCCATTTGCGTACTCCGTAGCGCGCCAGGACCACCTGGTCGTGCCAGAAATCGCCGGGCAATCCGGCCTTCAGCTTGAGCTGCACCAGGAACTGGCGCGGCTCGGGTAGCGACTCCCAGACCTGCGGCAGGAAGGTGGCGCGCCGCCTGCCGTAGCTGAAGATCAGTCCATCGATACCGGGGCGCAGGCGGGCCAGCGCGTCGGCCTCGCTGAGCACGGGAAAGGGCTCGGCCGGCGTCAGCAGCGAAACCTCGACGCGTGTGCGCGGCAACTCGTCCTGACCGAGCGGCGCAAAGCGGTGGTCCCGAAAAGCGGCAGCGACGGCGTTCTCGGCGACGTCGGTGGCGAGCGGCCGGTACGCTTCCAGGCTACCGATGCAGCCTCGCAACTGGCCTTGCTGGGTCAGCGTGACGAAGGTCGCCGCGGGCTCGGCAAGCTCGGGCAGCGCGTCGACGACTTGCCTTGCCAACCCGAAACGCTCGCCAATGGCGTTGCGTGCCGTTACCAGCAGGGCGCTGCCGAGGGGGTCAGTGGTCATGTGCCGACTCCGCGGTGAAGGCAAAGGCGCCGTAGCCGACGACGCGCGACCTGTCGCCGGCGGTGTCTCCCGAATTCCGCAGATCGACGAGCTGCGCTCGCAGGCCGTGCCGACGGGCAGCCAGCAGCAAGCCATTGACCGGCGTTGCACCGCAGGCCTGCTGATGGTCGATGCGTGCGTCGAGCGCGACGATGCGCCGCGCGGTATCGGCATCGGTCTCGCGTGCGACGCGGTAGGGCAGGTAGTGCGACAGGTCGGAGCTGATCACGATCAGCGTCTCGTCGCCGCCCCACAGACATTCGAGAACTTCAGCGACCTCTGCCGGCGAGGCGCGGCCGACCGCCAGCGGCACCAGCGTGAACTCGTCCAGCACCGTCTGCAGGAACGGCAACTGCACTTCCAGCGAGTGCTCCAGGGCGTGCGCGGCATCGCTGACGACCACCTGCGGCAAGGCCTCGATCAAGGCCAGCGCCTGCGCGTCGACCGGAACCACGCCGAGCGGTGTGGCAAAGGCCGTCGAGGCGGGGAATGCCAGCCCGTCGACGGCGACGCGGTGCGTCGGGCCGAGCAGTACGACGCGCCGAACGCTCTCGCGCAAGGCGGCGATCGGCGCATAGACGCTGGCAGCGATCGGACCCGAATAGATGTAGCCGGCATGCGGCACGATGACGGCCTTGGGTCGCCTGCCTTGGGCCGGTCGGCTGTCGTTCAGCAAGTCGCGCAGATCGCGGGCGAGAACGCTCGACGATCCGGGGTAGAACATACCGGCGACGGCGGCGGGTCGCACATGTGGTGGCGGGTGGCTCATATTCCTGCTCCTTGATGAGTAGCATGCCCTAAAATTAGACCATGGTGAGCCACTACGCAATCGTTCCTGCTGCCGGCACCGGTGCGCGCTTCGGCGGCGAGACGCCGAAACAGTACCAGCTATTGGCCGGGCGCCCCCTGATCTACTACAGCCTCGCCGCCCTTTGCCGCCAGCAGCGCATTGAGCGTGTCTGGGTCGTCCTCGCGGCGGACGATATCTGGTGGCGCCAGCACGACTGGACAAGCCTCGGCTACAAGCTGGAGACCGTCTTTTGTGGCGGCGCGACCCGTGCCGAGAGCGTCGCCAACGGCCTGCGCGCCGCCGCCACGGCCGCCGATGACGACGACTGGGTCCTCGTGCATGACGCGGCGCGCCCCTGCCTGTCGCAGGCGATGCTGGCCGCCCTCTGCGACGAACTCGCCGACGACCCGGTCGGCGGCCTGCTCGCCGTGCCGGTGGCCGACACCTTGAAGCGTGCCGACGACGCGGAGCGCGTGGCGCGTACCGAGCCGCGCGACGGACTCTGGCAGGCGCAGACGCCGCAGATGTTCCGCTACGGCCTGCTCAGCCATGCCCTCGCCGAGCACCCCGGCGGTACCGACGAAGCGTCCGCCATCGAGGCCGCCGGTTTGCGGCCGCGGCTGGTCCGTGCCGACGCCAGCAACCTCAAGGTGACTTATCCGGCCGACCTGCGTCTGGCGGAAATGATCCTGCAGGCGAAGGTACGGGTAGACGAATGATCCGCATCGGCCAGGGTTGCGACATTCACGCACTAGTACCGGGCCGCCGCCTGATCCTCGGCGGCGTCGACATTCCGCATCACGCCGGACTGCTCGGCCATTCGGACGCCGATGCCCTGCTGCATGCGCTCACCGATGCGCTGCTCGGCGCCGCCGCCCTCGGCGACATCGGCCGCCACTTCCCCGATACCGACGAGCGCTATCGCGGCGCCGACAGCCGCCAACTCCTGCGCGCGACGGTCGCGCTGCTGGCGCAGGCGGGCTGGCGAGTCGGCAACGTCGATGCGACGATCATTGCCCAGCAGCCCAAACTGTCGCCGTATCTGCCGCAGATGGTGGCCAACATCGCCGCCGACCTGCAGATTCCCGCCGACGGCGTCAACGTCAAGGCGAAAACCGCCGAACGGTTGGGCTTCGTCGGCCGTCGCGAGGGAATCGCCGCCGAAGTGGTGGTGTTGATCAGCCGGGAAGCGTAAGCGGGTACCTGCTGCTCCGGCCGTCGACGCCGGCATCAGTCGTCCGTTGACGAGTCAGCCGTGCCGGCAGCGAAAACGGGCTCGCAGCGGACTTCGGTCTTGACCGAGTTGGCGATGAAGCACTCCGCGTGCGCCTGATGGTGCATCTCCACCACCTCGGCAGGGGTCGGCAGCCGACTGCCGGAGAAAGCGACTTGCGGCCGCAGCGTGACGACGGTCATGGCCAGCTTGCCCTCGCTGTTCCTGGCCATGACGCCCAGCGGGCTGTCGGCGTAGCTATCGACGCAGAACTTGCGGCGGGCGGCGATCGACAGGAACCACAGCAGGTGGCAACTCGCCAGTGCGGCGACGAAGGCTTCTTCCGGGTCCACGGCCGCCGGATCGGACATCGGTACCGGTACGACGTGCGGTGAAGACGAAGCGGCAATCTCCACACCGCCGTCGAAGCGCAGCATGTGCCTGCGGCTGTAACGGTTGCCGAGAAAATCCTGCTCGCCGCGCAGCCAGAGAAGTTGTGCGCCATAGTCAGCCATGCTCGGACTCCGTTGGTAGGTTGATGGGGTGCGGCCAGGGGCCGTGAGGGCGGTGGTGCGGCAGTCGCCATCTTCGCACGTCTCGTCTCGGAGCGTACTTCCTCGGCGTTTTTCCCGTCTGTCCGAGGCCAGGCCGCCCGCGCCAGGGCGCCGGCGAGCTTGACAGCGCGGCCTTGGGCAGGGTAAAAGTCGCGCATGCTTCAGGTGTCCCGACGGTGTCTTCCCGAGGGATGAAATGGGAAGCCGGTGCATCTGGCCTGTCTTGCAGGCCATGACCATCCCGGCGCTGCCCCCGCAACGGTAAACGAGAGCAAGGATCTGCAGTAAGCCACTGTGCCAGTGCACGGGAAGGCTCAGGTTCAGGGAGACTTCCTCGCTCGTGAGCCCGGAGACCGGCCTGAGACATGCGAATCGGCATTGCGGCGGGCGATGTTTCGGTGGTCTGGGGTCTTCCTCATTTCTCCGTCATCCCCTGCTCGATGTGCCGTGAAATCATTGAACGCGAACTCGCGCGGGTGTGCGGGGAGGGGAACAAAGTGCATTCGTCTTGCTTTCCGGTCCTTTTCGGTCGGCATTCGCGCGAGCGGCTCACGGCATGAGCGACGACGAGGTCCACGAGGTCGACGAGAGCCACCGCGCCCGCATGCAGCGGAAGAAGGCGGTGGTCGACGCCGCGATTGCGCGCGCCGATCAGGACAAGGGTGTGCTGCTGGTGCTCACCGGCAACGGCAAGGGCAAGTCGAGTTCGGCCTTCGGAATGGTCGTCCGCGCCCTCGGTCACGGCATGCGGGCCGGCGTCGCGCAGTTCATCAAGGGGCGCTCGGACACCGGCGAAGAGGCCTTCCTCCGCCGCCAGCCCGAGGTCGTCTGGCACGTGCTCGGCGAGGGCTTCACCTGGGAAACGCAGAACCTCGCGCGCGACCGTGAAACGGCACAACGCGGCTGGACGGTGGTGCGCGCGATGTTGCGCGACTCCTCGCTGGGCCTGGTCGTTCTCGACGAACTGACCTACGTGCTGAAACGCGGCTGGCTCGACCTGGCGGCCGTTCTTGCCGACCTCGAGGCCCGCCCGCCGATGCAGCACGTGGTGATCACCGGCCGTGGCGCCCCGCAAGCCCTCTGCGACGCGGCCGATACGGTCAGCGAGTTGCGCGACGTCAAGCACGCTTTCCGCGCCGGCGTGCGCGCTCAGAAGGGGGTCGATCTGTGAGATCCGTCCCGGCGATGTTCGTCTCGGCGCCTGCCTCGGGCCAGGGGAAGACCACCGTCACGGCGGCTCTGGCGCATCATCACCGCCAGCAGGGGCGGCGCGTACGCGTCTTCAAGAGCGGCCCCGACTTCCTCGATCCGATGATCCTCGAGCGGGCGTCGGGTGCGCCGGTCTATCAGCTCGACCTGTGGATGGGCGGTGAGGATCACTGCCGCCAACTCCTCTACGACGCGGCGGCTGAGGCCGACCTGATCCTCGTCGAAGGTGTCATGGGGCTCTTCGACGGCGATCGCTCGAGCGCCGACCTGGCCATGCTGTTCGGCATCCCGATCCTCGCCGTCATCGACGGCGGCGCCATGGCGCAGACCTTCGGTGCGCTCGCGCACGGGTTGGCCACCTACCGGCCGGGCTTGCCGTTCGCCGGCGTGTTCGCCAACCGGGTCGCCGGCGAGCGTCACTACGAGATGCTCGCTGAGAGCCTGCCACCGGGACTGCGCTCGTTCGGCTGGCTGGCGCGCGACGGCGACGTCGCGCTGCCCGAACGACACCTTGGCCTGGTCCAGGCCGCAGAGGTCGCCGATCTCGATGCGCGCATCGCCCGCGCCGCCGCCGCGCTCCATGGGGTCGAGCAGGTGATGCCGGCGCCGGTCACGTTCCGTGCGGCGGTCTCGGAGCCGCCGTCGCGTTGGCTCGCCGGCGTGCGCATCGGCGTCGCGCAAGATGCCGCGTTTGCCTTCCTGTATCGCGCCAATCTCGATCTGCTGCGTGCCCTGGGCGCCGAGCTGACTTTCTTCTCGCCGCTCGTCGACGCGACGCTGCCCGCGGCGGATGCGCTGTACCTGCCGGGGGGCTATCCGGAACTGCACCTCGACCAACTCGCCGCCAATACCGGGATGCAGGCCGCGTTGCGCGCGCACCATGCCGCTGGCAAGCCGATCGTCGCGGAGTGCGGCGGCCTCCTGTATCTGCTCGAGTCGCTCACCGACGCCGAGGGTCGGCGTGGCGAGATGGTCGGGCTGTTGCCGGGGCAGGCGACGATGCTCGCACGCCTTGCCAACCTCGGGTTGCACAGCGTCGAGCTGCCGGAAGGCAGTGTTCGTGGGCACACCTTCCACTACTCGCGGCTGGAGTGCCCGCTCGCGCCGATCGCCGTCAGCGTCGGCGCGCGTCCGGGGCGGCGTGGCGAAGCCGTCTATCGCGACGGGCGTCTGCACGCTTCGTATCTGCACCTCTATTTCCCGTCCAACCCCGAGGCCGTGGCGCACTTGTTTGCACCGGGCCCTTCCCACTTTCCAGGCTGAGGCAGTCGTCATGCGTAGCGAAACCCCATCAATTCACCGCTCGCCGGTCCGATGAGCGTCGGCAAGGTATGGTTCGTCGGCGCTGGCCCGGGCGATCCGGACCTGATCACGGTCAAGGGCCGCGATCTGATCACGCGCGCCGGGGCGATCCTGTTCGCCGGTTCGCTGGTTTCGGAAGCGGCGATGCGCTGGGCGCCGGCGGGCTGCGAGGTTGCCGATTCGAAGGATATGGCGCTCGAGGAGATCATTGCCTGGTTGATCGCCAGGGCGCAGACCAACGCGGTCGTCCTGCGCCTGCAGACCGGTGATCCGTCGCTCTATGGCGCATTGATCGAGATGGCGCAGCCACTCGATGCCGCCGGTGTCGATATCGGCGTCGTGCCGGGCGTCACCTCGGCCATGGCCTCGGCGGCCGCCGCGGTGGAGAGCCTGACCTTGCCGGAAGTCACGCAGACGGTGATCCTGACGCGTGTCGAGGGGCGTACGCCGATGCCGGCAGGCGAGTCGCTCGAGGATCTGGCGCGCCATCACTGCACGCTGTGCGTCTACCTCTCGATCACGCTGCTGCAGCGCGTGGTCGGCGCGCTACGCGCCGCCGGCTGGCCTGACGACGCGCCGATGCTGGTGGTGCACAAGGCGAGCTGGCCGGGCGAGGAAAAGATCATTCGCGGTTGTATCGCCGACATCCGCGACAAGTGCCGCGCGGCCAAGATCAGCAGCCAGGCGATGATCATCGCCAGCCCGGCGCTCGGCGCGCGCGAGTGGCCGGATCTGAAGAAATCGAAACTTTACGACGCAACATTCACGCACCGCTTCCGGCGCGCATCGGAGTAAGACAAATGGAAAACCCGCATGGAAAACTCGCATGGATAGCTCGCTTGGATAGCTCGCATGGATAACTCGACAACCTTCCTGCTCGCCGCACATGGTTCGCGCCACCCCGAGGGAAACGCGGAAATCGAGAATTTTGCCGCGCAGTGGCGCGAACGTCACCCGAACTGGCGGATCGAGGTCTGCTTCATCGAGCACGCCGAGGTGCTGCTTGCCGAAGGGCTCGAGCGCGCCGCCCGGGGAGCGCGCCAGGTGCTGGTCATTCCGTTCATCCTCAACGCTGCCGGTCACGTCAAGATGGAACTGCCGGCGGCGATGGAGACCGCTCGCGCCAATCATCCGGAGGTGAGTTTTCAGTGCACCCGTCATCTCGGCATGGGGCGCGAGGTCTTCGCCGTCCTGCAGTCCCAGCTCGATCGCCTGATGAAATCGCTGGCCATGCCCGACCCGCAGACTACCGGCGTCGTCCTGCTCGGCCGCGGCTCGTCGGACGCCGGCGCCAACGGCGAACTCGCCAAGGTGGGGCGCTGGCTGTTCGAGGCCAACGACCACGAACTCGTCGACCTCGCTTTCACCGGCGTCACCTGGCCGCGCCTGGAGACCGTCGTGCAGCGCCAGGCGCGCCTGGGGATGACGCAGATCTGCATCGTGCCGGTGTACCTGTTCAACGGGGTGCTGATCGAGCGCATCAAGGCCCAGGTCGAGCGGCTGCGCCAGCACTATCCGCAGATCGCCTTTGCGCTCGGCAGCTATTTCGGCTTCGACAAGGGCATTTTCGACCTGCTCGATGCCAAGGTCGCCGGCCGTGAGTTGCCGAGCGGCGGGCTGCTCGAATGCGACGGCTGCAAGTACCGCGAAGCGGCCGAAAGCGAACACCTGCACGACCACAGCCATACCATTACCGTCAGCGCCGTGCCCGTTCATGCCCATGGGCAGGGGGTCGATGCTCACGATCATCAACACGACCACCAACACGCCCACATCTGAACCGCCATGACAGCCATCCATCCCATTACCGAACAACTGACCGCCGCCGGCCGCGCCATCGAGCATGGATCCTTCGCGATCATCGACGCCGAAGTCGGGCCGCATGCCTACACGCCCGAGCAGTGGCCGCTGGTCCGTCGCATGATCCACGCCAATGCCGACTTCGACTTCAACGGCCTGACGGTTTTTCACCCGCAGGCCATGGCGGCCGGGCTGGCTGCCGTGCGCAAGGGCGGTACGCCAATCGTCGCCGACGTCGAAATGATCTGCACCGGCCTGTCGGCGCCGCGCCTGCAGCATTTCGGCCTGACCACCCGGCACTACATCTCCGACGCCGACGTCATCGAACAGGCGCAGGTCGAGGGAACGACGCGTGCCGTCCAGGCGATGCGCAAGGCGCATCGCGAGGGCCAGCTCGCCGGGGCGATCGTCGGCATCGGCAATGCGCCGACGGCCTTGATCGAGGTTGTGCGCCTGATCCGCGAGGAAGGCGTTCGCCCGGCGCTGGTGATCGGCATGCCGGTCGGTTTCGTCTCCGCTGCCGAGTCCAAGGATCTCCTGATGCAGGTCGATGAGGTTCCCTGGGTCGCCATTCGCGGTCGCAAGGGCGGCTCGACGCTGGTTGTCGCGGCGATTCACGCGCTGCTTTCCTTCGCCGAGAGCCAGCCCGCCGCATGAGCGAGCTGGGGCACGCGCAGCGCAAGGTCCGCAAGTCCGACACCCGGCGCGAGCGCGGCAACCGGACGGGTTTCACCACCGGCGCCTGTTCGGCGGCGGCGGCGCGCGCGGCGACGCTGGGGCTGCTCACCGGCCAGGTGCCGGAGAACGTCGTCTGTCTTCTGCCGAACGGGCGTGAGGTCAGCTTCGCCGTGATCGACGGCCGCGTCGACAACGACGGCCTCGAGCGCTGCGCGCATGCGGCGATCGTCAAGGACGGCGGCGACGATCCGGACGCCACGCACGGCGCGCACATGACGGCCGATGTCAGGCTCCTGCCGCGGCGTGCCGGCGAGATCGAACTGCGGGGCGGTCCGGGCGTCGGCACCGTCACCCGCGAGGGGCTCGGCCTTGCCGTTGGCGGCCCGGCGATCAACCCGGTGCCGCAGCGCAACATCCGCGACAACGTGCGCGCCGTCGGCGGCGAGTTGCTCGCGCACGACGGCCTGATCGTGACCGTTTCCGTTCCGGGCGGCGAGGAGATGGCAAGAAAGACGCTTAATGCCCGCCTCGGTATCCTCGGCGGCATCTCGATTCTCGGCACCACCGGCATCGTCAGACCGTACTCGACCGCCGCTTTCCGGGCGAGCGTCGTGCAGGGCGTCGATGTGGCGGCGAGACAGGGTCAGACCAGCGTCGTCTTCACCACCGGCGGGCGGACCGAGAAGTTTGCCATGCGCCAGTTGCCGGAACTCGACGAGGCCTGCTTCGTGCAGATGGGCGACTTCGTCAAGGCCGCTTTTCAGAGCGCCGTCAAGCGCAAGATCGCGCAGGTCTACGTCGGCGCGATGGTCGGTAAACTGACCAAGATGTGCCAGGGGCTGGCAGTGACGCACGCCTGGAAAGCCGAGATCGACCGCGACCTGCTCGCCGAAGCGGCTCTCGCGGTGGGCGCGCCGGCGGACCTCGTCGAACTGATCCGCGCTGCCGAGACCGCCCGCTTTGCCGCCGAGCGCCTCGCCGTCCTCGGTCTCACGCAAGCCTTTCACCGGCAACTGGCCGGGCGCGCCATCCGTAGCCTCAGAGCCTGCTACCCCGGTACGTATCGACTGACCATGCTGGTCTGCGATTTCGAGGGGCGCTTCATCGTTCGCGTCGAAGAGGATGAAGTCCTTGCCGCGGCCTGACGCCTGCGCGCTGGTCGGCATCCTCGACGACGGCTGGACGGGCTTGTCGGGGGCTGCCCGGCAACGCCTCGCCGGGGCGGATCTGGTGATCGGCGCCGGTCGCACGCTCGAACTGGTGCGCCCGCACCTGCCGTTCGGCAGCGTCGTGCGGGCAATGGACGGAGCCCTCGGGCAGGTGCCGGAGTGGATCGCCACGGCGCGTGCGGGCGGCAAGTCGGTCGCCGTGCTGGCCACCGGCGACCCCCTGTGCCATGGCATCGCCGCGTTCCTGACCGGCAAGCTCGGCGCGGCAGAGGTCGATATTCTGCCGGCGCCGTCGACGGTGCAGATTGCCTGCGCGCGTTTCCGCAAGCCCTGGCAGAACCTGCGGATCGCCTCCTGCCACAGCGCCGACGCCGGCGAGTGGTTCGTCGGCGCGATGCCGGCGCACGGCCTGTACGCGGTGATGCGCGCCATCGCACTGCAGCCGCTGGTGGCGGTATTCACCGGCCCCGAGAACGGCCCGGCCCGCCTGGCGCGGGCGCTGATCACCGCCGGCTATGGCGAAGAGGTGAAGTTGTCGGTTGCCTGCCGTCTGCTGCTGCCCGACGAGCAGCTCTTCGCCGACCTGGCTGCGGCGGATGCCGCCAGCCGCGAGTTTCCCGAGCCGAACGTCGTGCTCGTCGAACGCCCGGGCGATTTTCCGCAGCCCGCTTTCGGTCTCGACGACCTGGAATACCAGCAGCGCGCACCAGACAAGGGGCTGATCACCAAGCAGGAAGTGCGCGCCGTGTCGCTGGCGCGCTTGCGTCTGGCGGCTGACGCGGTCGTCTGGGACATCGGTGCCGGCTCCGGATCGGTCGGGCTGGAAGCGGCGCGCCTGGCTCCCCTCGGACACGTCTGGGCGATCGAGAAGAACAGCGCCGATGCCGCCAACGCGCGCGCCAACGCCGAGCGCTTTCGCGTCGGCAACTACACGCTGGTCGAGGGCAAGGCGCCGGCCCACCTCGACACCTGGCCGGATCCCGACGCCGTTTTCATCGGTGGTTCGGGCGGCGAACTCGGCGAGCTGATCCGCCTGATCATGGCCCGCCTGAAGCCTGGCGGCCGCCTGGTGATCAACCTGGTCACCCTGGAAAACCTCGCCACCACCCAGGCGGCGCTGGCGGCTGCCGCTGTCGCCTGGGACGTCGTGCAGCTCCAGGCCGGCCGCAGCCAGCCGATTCTCGACATGCACCGGCTGGTGGCGCAGAACCCGGTGTGGATCGTCACCGCTACCCACGAACACGGATGACCGCCGCTGAGAGTCCGACCAAGTCCGGCCACGTCCGGCCAAAGCCGGCTGAATCCGTCCAATCCCCGCCACGAAGGAAGAAGAATGACCACCTCTTACGGAAAACTGATCGGCGCCTCGCTCGGCCCCGGCGACCCCGAACTGATCACCCGCCGCGCCTGGACGATCCTGCAGTCCGGCGCGCGCTGGCTGTACCCGGTCAAGAAAGCCGAGGAGACCTCGTACGCGCTGTCGATCGTCGCGCGGGGCGGACTCGCCATTCCGGACGACGCCGAGCAACTGATCTTCCCGATGACGCGCGACCCGGAGATCCTGACCAAGGCGTGGGCGCGCGCGGCGGCCCACACCGTTGAACTGCTCGCCGCCGGGCGCGACCTCGTCTTTCTCGTCGAAGGCGACGCCTCGACCTTCTCGACCTTCGGTCATCTGGCGCGCGTCGTCCGCGAACTGGTGCCGCAAGTCGAGGTGGAGACCATCCCTGGCGTCAGCTCCTTCGCCGCCGCCGCTGCCAGCACCGGCGTCACGCTCGCCGAGGAGGACGAGACGCTGGCGGTCATTCCCGCCGCCTACGGCGTCGGCGTCATCGACCACCTGCTCGACGAGTTCGACACCGTCGTCCTGCTCAAGGTGAAGCCGCTGGTCGACGAGATCATCGAACTGCTCGATCGCCGCGACCTGCTGGCGACCAGTTGCTTCGTCGAAAAGGTCGGCGCTCCCGACGAGCGCGTCGTTCGCGACGTAACCAGCCTGAAGGGCGAGAAGGCCAACTACCTGTCGCTGATGCTGGTCCAGAACCCCAAGCGCACGCGTGGCGAACTGCGGCGCGGCTGCCGCTCGCGCAAGGAAGCGCTGGAGGCGGCCAGCGCATGAAGGTTGCCGTCGTCTCGATCACCCGCCACGGCATTGCGCTGGCCGGCAAGGTGGTCGCCGCGCTGCCGGGTGCGCAGTTGTTCGCCCCGGAGAAGTTCGCCGCCGAGGCCGAAGCCGCCGCAGCGGGTGCCGCGCATTGCTACACGGGCAAGGTCGGCGACCAGGTGCCGGCGCTGTTCGCCGCGTTCGACGGCATCGTCGCCATCGTTTCGCTCGGCGCCGTCGTCCGCCTGATCGCGCCGCACCTGCGCGGGAAGGACACCGACCCGGCGGTGGTGGTGATCGACGAAGCCGGCCAGTTTGCCATCCCCGTGCTCTCCGGCCACCTCGGCGGTGCCAACGCCCTGGCCGGCCACCTCGCCACGGCGCTCGGCGCGACGCCGGTGCTGACCACGGCGTCCGACGCTCGCCAGACGCTGGCCGTCGACCTGCTCGGCCGCGAGCTTGGCTGGACCTTCGAGGCGACGCATGGCGAACTCGTCCGGGCGAGCGCCGCGGTGGTCAACGACGAGCCGGTGGCGCTGGTCCAGGAGGCCGGCAGCCGCGACTGGTGGACGCATCACGCCAACGGCCGCAGCGTTCCCCTGCCGGCCAACCTGCACTGTTTCACGCGCCTCGAAGACGTCGATCCCGATCGCTTTGCCGCGGTTCTCTGGATCAGCACGCGCGCGCTGCCGGCCGACTACGCCGGCCGCCTGGCCGGCAAGCGGATCATCTACCGGCCGGAGAGTTCGGCATGAGCCCGGCCCGGGCGGGCGCCGACCCGCGGCCGATCGCCCTGGGTCTCGGCTGTGATCGGGGAACACCGGCGTCGACGATCGTCCGCGCCATCGACGAGGCCCTCACGGCCTGTCGCGCCAGCCTCGCCGACGTGCGGGCGGTGGCGAGCATCGACCTCAAGGCCGACGAAGTCGGGCTGCTGCACGTGGCCGCGACCAACGGCTGGCAGATCCGCTTCTACGCGGCCAGCGAACTCGCGCGCGTCGACGTCCCCAACCCCTCGGAAACGGTGCGCCGGTACACCGGCACGCCGTCGGTCTCCGAAGCCGCCGCGCTGCTCGCCGCCGGCGCCGGCAGGAACCACCTTCTGATCGAAAAACACAAGGCGCAGGGCCTCGATGGCCGCAACGCCACTGTCTCCATTGCACGGATCGCCCAATGAACGCACCCGACACGACCCAGAAAACCGGCAAGATCATTCTCGTCGGCTTCGGCCCCGGCGCCCAGGAACACATGAGCTACCGTGCCCGCGCCGCCATCGCCGAGGCCGACGTGGTCATCGGCTACGCGACCTACATCAAGCTCGTGCAGGATCTTCTCGACGGCAAGGAGGTGATCCGCAAGGGAATGACCGAGGAACTCGATCGCTGCAACGAAGCCTGGGAGCACGCGCGCCAGGGCAAGACCGTGGCCGTGATCTCGTCCGGCGACATCGGCGTCTACGGCATGGCCGGGCCGACCTACGAAGTCCTGCTGCAATCGGGCTGGCGCCCGGGTTCGGGAATCACCGTCGAGGTCGTCCCCGGCGCCACGGCCCTCTCGGCGTGCGCCGCGCTGGTCGGCGCGCCGCTGACGCACGACTTCTGCTCGATCTCGCTCTCCGACCTGCTGACCCCCTGGCCGGTCATCGCCCGCCGGCTCGAGGCCGCGGCGCGCGCTGATTTCGTCGTCGCCCTCTACAACCCGCGCAGCGGCCGGCGCACCGGACAGATCGTCGAAGCCCAGCGCATCCTGCTCAAGCACCGCTCGCCGGAGACGCCGGTGGCGGTCGTCAAGTCGGCGTACCGCAAGAAGCAGACGATCCAGCTCACCACCCTCGCGCAGATGGCCGACTGCGACATCGGCATGCTCACCACCGTGCTGGTCGGCAACAGCAGCACCTTCATCGGCGAGGGCCTGATGATCACCCCGCGCGGCTACGCCAACAAGTACGCCGAGCTGACCGGCGAAACGGTCGTCGGCGAGAAGGCAGGACGCTCGCTGAGTCTCGGGCTCGACGGCTGGAAGGCGGATGTGCGCGAGCGTCTGGCGCAGGGCGAGAGCGCCGTGGACATCGCCCGCTTTTTCAACTTGCCGGTGAGCGAGATCGAGGCGGTCATTGGGGACAAGTCGCCGCCCGAGTGAGCACCGTGCGCGGCGTACTGCCGACAGGGGAATCGACTACGAGCGCTTGTCGGCCCGCATGGTATCGAGGTTACCCTGCCAGTTCAGCTTGCCGCGGCAGCCTCGTATCTCTTCTTGTTGGCGCAAGCGCAGCAGGGTGCGCAGCCCGAGTTCGACCGCTTCGCGCTTGGTTTGCAACCCCGTCGCAAGCAGAGCGTCCTGCATCCGTTGGTCGTCGATGACGATTCTTGTCCGCATCGTGAGTACCCGGTTGAAGAAGCCTGCACATTGTAGGCGACGACCGCTTTTTCGCACTGGTCCAGCGCAACTGGGCGCGGAAGGTGAATTCGAGGCATCCGCCGGGCGCCAGCGCTGCGGTCGCTCCGCTCGGCGACCAGGCAAAGCAGCTACCGCGGACGACGCCTCAGGCCGCCGGAAACCATAGTTCGGGCAGGTCGTCGGCGAGCCAGTGGCGGGGGATCCACGGTGCCGGTGGAATCTGCTCGATCGCTTCCACAAAGGCCAGCGGCAGCGGCCCGCGCCCGCGCAGGATGGGCTGTGCGAGTGTGGCGAGGTTGGCGCCGGGCTGGAACGGAGTCATGTCGAGCGAAAACCAGCGCTCGCCGTTCGCCCAGCAGCAGCGCAGTTGCTGGCCGGACTCGGCATCCCAGAGGCGCAACGTCCCGTCATGACTGCCGGAGAGCAGGCGTCGGCCGTCGGGCGAGAAGGCGACGCTAGCCACCGGACCCTGATGGCCGGCGAAGGAGCGGATCTCCTGGCCGGTTTCGGCATCCCAGAGGCGTAGCGTCTGGTCGCGGCTGCCGGAGAGCAAGCGTCGGCCGTCGGGCGAAAAGGCGACGCTCGTCACCGGACCCTGATGGCCGGCGAAGGAGCGGATCTCCTGGCCAGATTCGGCATCCCAGAGGCGCAAGGTCTGGTCGTCGCTGCCGGAGAGCAGGCGTCGGCCGTCGGGCGAAAAGGCGACGCTCAACACCCAACCCTGATGGCCGGCGAAGGAGCGGATCTCCTGGCCGGATTCGGCATCCCAGAGGCGCAGCGTGTGGTCGTGGCTGCCGGAGAGCAGGCGTCGGCCATCGGGCGAAAAGGCGACGCTCGTCACCCAATCCTGATGGCCGGCGAAGGAGCGGATCTCCTGGCCGGTTTCGGCATCCCAGAGGCGCAGCGTGTGGTCGTCGCTGCCGGAGAGCAGGCGACGGCCGTCGGGCGAAAAGGCGACGCTCGTCGCCGGACCCTGATGGCCGGCGAAGAAGCGGATCTCCTGGCCGGTTTCGGCATCCCAGAGGCGCAGCGTGTGGTCGTCGCTGCCGGAGAGCAGGCGTCGGCCGTCGGCCGAACTGGCGACGCCAGCCACCGGACCCTGATGGCCGGTGTAGGAGCGGATCTCCTGGCCGGTTTCGGCATCCCACAGGCGTAGCGTCTGGTCCCAGGTGCCGGAGAGCAGGCGTCGGCCGTCGGGCGAAAAGGCGACGCTAGCCACCGGACCGTGATGGCCGACGAAGGAGCGGATCTCCTGGCCGGTTTCGGCATTCCAGAGGAGCAGGGAGTCGTCCCAGCTGCCGGAGACCAGGTGCCTGCCGTCGGGCGAAAAGGCGACGCTGGCCACCACACTCTGATGGCCGGCGAAGGAGCGGATCTCCTGGCCGGATTCGGCATCCCAGAGGCGCAGCGTTTGGTCGCCGCTGCCGGAAAGCAGGCGTCGGCCATCGGGCGAAAAGGCGACGCTCGTCACCCAACTCTGATGACCGGCGAAGGAGCGGATCTCCTGGCCGGTTTCGGCATCCCAGAGGCGTAGCGTCTGGTCGAAGCTGCCGGACAGCAGGCGTCGGCCGTCGGGCGAAAAGGCGACGCTCGCCACCCCACCCTGATGGCCGGTGAAGGAGCGGATCTCCTGGCCGGTTTCGGCATCCCAGAGGCGTAGCGTCCGGTCGTGGCTACCGGAGAGCAGGCGTCGGCCGTCGGGCGACAGGGCGACGCTGGTCACCGCACTCTGATGGCCGGCGAAGGAGCGGATCTCCTGGCCGGTTTCGGCATCCCAGAGGCGTAGCGTCTGGTCGCGGCTGCCGGAGAGCAGGCGTCGCCCGTCGGGCGAAAAGGCGACGCTCAACACCCCACCCTGATGGCCGGTGAAGGAGCGGATCTCCTGGCCGGTTTCGGCATCCCAGAGGCGCAGCGTCTGGTCGTCGCTGCCGGAGAGCAGGCGTCGGCCGTCGGGCGAAAAGGCGACGCTCGCCACCCCACCCTGATGGCCGGCGAAGGAGCGGATCTCCTCGCCGGTTTCGGCATCCCAGAGGCGCAGCGTCTGGTCGTGGCTGCCGGAAAGCAGGCGTCGCCCGTCGGGCGAAAAGGCGACGCTGTTGACCAAGCTGCTGTGGCCCTGGCGTAGCCAGGGACACAGCAAGGCCTCGGGGCGGGCGGGCAGGCGGGGCAGATCCGGGTGCTCGGCGCCGGCTGCGGTGGCGCCGTCGAGTCGCGCGCCGGCGAGGTCGGGGCGGCCACGGCTGGCCGCCAGCCGCGCGCCACGCAGGTCGGCGCCAGTGAAGTCGGCGTCGTTCAGTTGCGCCCGCCGCAAGTCGGCGTTGATCCAGACGCTCTCGCTGGCCTGCACTCCGTCAAGAACGGCATTGCTGGCGGCGACATCGTTCAGGGAGGCGCGCTGCAGCCGGGCGCCGCGACAGTCGGCAGACTCCAGCCGAGCCTTGTCGAGGCGGGCATCGTCCAGGCAGGCGTCGGCCAGGCAAGCGAAGCCCAGATCGCAGCCCGTGAGGTCCGCTTGCTGCAGTTGCGCGCGCCGCAGGTCGACGCCGGCAAGGTTGAGGCCGGCGAGGTCGGCGCCCTGCAGTTGTGGGGGCGCGGGCCAGGCCTCGGCCGGCGCCGGCTGCCGGCGGCGGCTGGGGCCGTCGCGATGCCCGATCAGGTAATGGCGCAGCAGCAGGGCGTTCTCGCTGACGCCCTTGCGGTAGGGCTGCGCCAGCAACTCGCCGGTCGCCTTCAGGAAGCCGTGATAGCCGGTGGCGGGCTGGTCTGCGCCGGGAGGCAGGTTGGCGAGCAGCAGATCGCCGAGCATGGAGACGCTTTCGCGGTTGAGGCGGGCGGTGTCGAGGGCCGTGGCGAGCTCGTCGCCGGGGTACTCGCGGGCGTCGATCTGCCACAGGCGGCGGGCAATGAAGAATTCGAGAAAGCTCTTGTGCGAAAAGCGGTAGTAGCCGTCGCTGCTGCGTACCAGGAAAGCGGCGGTGCGCAGCTCCAGATCGACGCGCTCGTGATTCAGGCCGGCGGCGAGGCCTGGGCTGTGCTCGCGCACCAGGCGGGCGAGGTCGCTGTAGTGCAGGCGCTGGTCGGCGCGCGCCCAGAGCGCGGTGGACAGCGTTTCGAGAAGCAGGGCGATCTGGCGCGCCGAGAGCTGCATTTCGGCCAGCCGCAGGCGCGGGTCGTTGAGCCACTGGTCGGTGTAGATCAGGTAGAGGGCGCCGGGCGTCGCCGCCCTGCCGCCGGTCTTCAGGGTGGGCAGGCCGTGCAGGATGATGTCCAGCAACTGCGGCACGCGCGCCAGATCTTCGAGGCCGTAGATGCTCTGGATGTCGGCCCAGGCTTGCTGGCCGTGGATGCGGCCGAGGCGCTTCTCCAGGTATTCGCCGATCTGCGCTTCGTCGAAGGGCAGCAAGTCGTCGAGAGTGGCCTGGAAGCTGCGCGCCGCCTGGCCGAGTGCGGACTCCGGATTGACCGCGTCGGCCATGCCGAGCCCGGCCGTGCGCGCCTGGCCGCGGTCGCGGAAGAAGTGCGTGCGCGAGGTGATGAGTACCCGGTTGGCCTGTGGCGAGCTGCCGGCCTGCGCGGCAGGGGCGGCCAGTTGGCGGAACTGTTCCTCGACACTCTTGCCGACGGTGGCGACGCCCATTTCGTCGAAGCTGTCGAGCAGCAGGACGATGCGCCCGGCGGCCAGCAGGTGCAGCAGGATGGCGGGGTTGACGGCGAGCTTGAGTTCATGCCGCAGGTGCTCCTGCAGCAGCTGCTCCAGCGTCACCGCGTTGGGAAAGTTCTTCAGATTGACGGCGATCGGTACCGGCGCGTCGGCGTCGCCGGCGCAGTCGTTGGCCAGGGTGTAGGCGAGGTGCGCCATGAAGGCGGACTTGCCGGTGCCGTAGTCGCCGAGCAGCAGCCACAGCCGGCTGCCAGCACCGCGCGCCCAGGCACGCGCGTGCGGCAGCAGATCGGCCACCGGGCTTTCTGCCTGGTCGGTGAGGCGGACCTTCTGCTGCACGTACCAGCGGGCCAGCGAAGCCGACTCGTAGACCTGCCGCAGGCGAGCGAGGTAGGGAGTGAAATCGAGCAGGCTCCGCTCGAGCTGGCCGTAGGTGAGGGCGACCAGGTTGCCGTGGCTTTCGCAGAAGGTCGCGGCGGCGGCGCTGAACGCCTTTTCCGCCACCAGCATTCCCTTGGCGCGGCGGCCACGCGCCTGATCGCCGTCCAGCCAGACGGCAAGCTTCTCGGCGGCTTCCTTGGGTACGGCGCCGGTGTAGGCCTTGCACTCGACCAGATAGGTGGTGACTTCACCGAAGTCGCCACGTTTGCTGGCGATGAGGTCGATTTCGTTGCCGTCGAGCAGTTGTTTCTGCTCGACGCTGTAGCCGAGCAGTTGCAGCAGATAGGCGACCTTTTCCTCGAAGGTCTTGCCACGTTGCTGCGCGGAGCCGCGCTCACCCGGGCCATAGACGTCGGGGCGCGCGGCATGGCTCAGCGAGACTTCGCGGCTGGTCAGGAGATTGGCCCGGTAGTAACTTTCGAGTGCCTCGTCGATCGCCAGGTAGTCCTTGACGATTCGCCGCTCGGACTCACGGGTGGCGACCATCAGGCGATCGGTGAACAGAACGTCCTGGTCGAAGCTGACGGTCTTCAGCCTCTCCCTGGCGTCGAGCCCAAAAGTTTGCCGCCACTCCTGTTCGGCGACTTCGCGGCCGGCGAAGTCGGGCGGGATCGGCGAGGCGACGAGCAGACGTTCGAGCGGCGGCAGATCGCCGCGGATCGGCATCTGCCGCTCGGCCAGCGGTTGCAGCGACTGCCAGATGCCGGCCAGCCCGGCCAGATTCTGCGCGCCGTAGTTGCCGACGAGGACGGTGACGTGCGGCAGCAGGGCGGCAATCAGGCCACCGAGGTCGGTGAGGCCGGTGCGTGCGTCGAGCAGCACGGTCTCGTAACCGGCGTCGCCGAAGGCGTCGAGGGCTTTGGCGAAAAGGTGGTAGCCCTGGTCGATGTGGATGTGCAGGAAATCGTGCCAGTCGATGCTCTGGTACAGCAGCGCCGGATTGGCGTCGTCGCCGTGCGCGGCGAGAACGTGCAGGTGCTCGCTGACCCGGCTGGGCCGGATGCACTTGAGCAGGGCAGGGTAGTCGGCGGCGCCCTTACCGGCCTTCTGCCAGGCGTCGATCCACTCGAAGAGACCGCACTCGATCCGGCCCTGCGGCCTGAGGTCGGGGATGCGATGCAGGCCTGGCGCTTCGATGTCGAGGTCCCAGATCAGCGTCTTGCCGCGCCGCGCGCGCAGGACGCCGAGGTTGGCCGCCAGCAGCGTGCGGCCGACGCCACCCTTGTAGCTGTAGAAGGTGATGGTGAAGGGGCGCATGCGGGTTCGGCCCTTACCGGCCTAGGCCACCAGTTGCCCGAGTCGTTCGGGGGAGGTGCTGTAAAGACGCAGATCGCCCATGCCAAAACCTCTGACCGGTGCGCGCGCCCGCTCTGCCGGAAAACGCTTCGCGAGAACTTGTTGTCCGCTCTCGGTCAGCCGCCAGTCCTTGTACTTGCCGCGCTTGCGATGGCCGATCAGGCCGTGGTCCTCGATCTGGCCGAGGAGCTGCGACAGGCGCGAATCGCTGAATCGCTTCTCCTGCGTGGCGAGCGCTGCTTTCACCTCCCATTGCGGGAAGAATTCGCCGTTCGCCGGCAGCGTGCGCAGGAGTTCGACGACGTGCGGCCGGTTGAGCAGCAGCTCGATTTCGGCTGCGTTGGTGAAGCGCAGCGTGCGGGCGTTGAGCAACTCGAGGTAGCCCTGCCAGCGGTGCCGGTAGCTGTCCGGCAGGCTGCGCGAGTTGGCCAGGCGGTCGCGCGGCGCCCGGATCGCCACGGCGAGATCGGCGGTGCCTTCCGGGTCCTCGTTCATGCACGCGCGTAGCGTCCAGGCGTTGAGCAGGCAGTCGGCGCTGGCGGTGGCAGCCTCATCCCAGGTCGCCAGTTGCTCGGCGGCAGCGATCAGGTCCTGCGGTCGCCTGTCGTCAATGTACAACTCGGGGTTGGCGGTGTGCAGATCGAGCATGGCTAAAGCGTGCTAAGTTGTTTGTGCAATTTCAGTTTAGCATGGTTTATCTGGCGGGTGTTCGTCTGGATGTGGCAGTGAAACGGGGTGCACCGAAAGCGTCTCCGAGCGCTTGGGCAGGCGCATTTGGTCGCTGCAGACATAACCGTAGACGGGGTCGGCGGCCGATCCGTCATCGGGAAGGTGATCCCGGTCGAGCGGCTGGTTGGCGACGACGCTGATGCAGCGGTGGCGGTTCCAGAGCCGGCGGCTGGCCTTGGCATGTTCGCTGGCCGAATCGCTGAGGCTCGGAACCAGCAACCAGTTCGGCCCAAGCTTCTCGAGCCAGATGCTCGCGTAGTCGTCGATGATGTCCTTGCAGATGGCCAGCGAGATGTTGCCGATCGGCGTGCACAGGAAGACGGCGGTGGTACCCGGCGTGAAGTCCTCGGTCAGTTCGCCGAGCGTCGCTGGCGAGAACTTGTCGTGCGCGGCGATGGTGGACCCGTCGAAACCCCACAGCAGACGCGCCCGGTTGCGCTTGCAATCGTCCCGGCTGTCGTCGTGGCAGTGAAAGCTGCCAAGCAGAATCAGGGCGATGCGGCAGGGCTCGCCGTCGCACCAGCGTCGAAAGAGGTCCTGCTCGATCGCCCGCTGGTTGTCCGGCGACAGGGTCAGTTCGGGAAAAACCAGCAACTCGACGTCGGCAGCTTCGGCTTGCCGGATCTGTTCCCGGGCGCTTGCCAGACGCGCAGCGTCGTCGGAGGTGGCGGTGAAGAAGGTTCTTTGGCGGGCTGCGTCGGTGCGGATGCTCTCGCCCTGGAGGCGGTGCCGATCCGGAAAGAGGCCGAGACCAATCTGCAGCGCGGGCAGGTCAGCGTGGACGATGTCCTCGAGCTGCTGCTGCAGGCGGGCGTGCTCGCAGAGATCGCGAACGCTGGCCGTGACGCCGCTCGGCAAGCGATCCGGGATGATGCGGTGATGCCGCATGTAGTTGGCGAAGCGTACCGGTTGCTCCTGTTCGAAGCCGTTGTGCGAGGTGCAGGGGACCAGGAAGTAGCCGCGGCCTTCGATGACGAGGCGCGTCGGTCGGGAAGCTTTCCGTCGCTCCTCGTGCAGCCGCTGGTCGAGGCGGCTGACGACCTCGGTTGGCCGCGACTGCAGCGCCTGCAGCGTAATCCCGGGTTGACCGAAGGTGAAGAAGTTGGCGATGCGCTTGTCGGCCAAGGCGTCGACCGGCAGGGAGGCCCATCGATCGAGAGTTGTCCCGCCCGCGTCGCCGAGTTGCTCGGCCAGGTGCCAGAGCCGGACCAGCGCGCTCTTGTATTCTCGCCGGGCGATCAGGTCGCAGACTTGTTGCATGGCGTGACCTTGGGCAGGCCGGCCTCAGCGAGACGCGCTGGGCGGCGCGCCGCGCGTCCGCCGCTGGCCTCTGAGCGAGCGGGCCGATTGGTCGGGGAATACCGGCCCATTGCCGAAGAGGTCAACCAGTTGCTCGGGCACGGGATCAGCAAGCTTGTTCCGCACATTGAGCTTCCCGGTAAGAATCGCCCTAGTCTAATCGAAGCGATGCCATTCTGGCGAGTGTGGTGAATGCCGGTTGGCGATGCGGATCAGGCTGCCCGGACTCGCGAGTGACGGCTCTTGCGGGGGCTACCTCTGCTCGTGCTCGTGCCGCTGGATTTTCTGTCGTTTGCAGTGTGCTGATTACGCCCCGGATCCGCTGCCGGCATCGCGCCTGCGTCGCCGGCGGCCGCCGGCCGCCGCGGCTACGCCGGACGCTCGGCGACGGCTGCGGCACCTGTGGTGCGAAGATCGGCTTCTGCCGCCTCGTCTGGCTGGCTGCCGAGAAAGCGACCGACGACGTCCTGGAAGCGGCGGACGTCGAGTGGCTTGCTGAGGTAGTCGGCAAAGCCGGCAGTGTCGCCGTGGTCGACGTCGCGCCGCATGGCGTCGGAGTCGGAAGTGACGGCGATCACCGGCACCGCTGCGGTTGGCGCGTTTGCCCGCAGCCGGCGCAGGGTGGCGAAACCATCCTGACCGGGCAGGTCGATGTCGAGAAGGATCAGATCCGGGGTCGTCGCGCAGGCCAGCGCGAGGCCGACCTCGCCGCTGCCGGCGTCGTCCACTTCGACGTCGGAGCGGCCGCCGAGGAGCTTGCGTACGAGTTTGAGGGTGGCTGGATTGTCCTCGATGTGCAGCACCCGGCGCCGCTGTCTGCCGGCGGTGGCGAGGGTGGCCGTGTCGGCAGCGACGGCTGGCGGCATGCCCGTATTCGCGGCCTCTGCCGCCGCAGTTGCGGCGGGCACTCGGGCCAGCGGCAGGTCGAAGCTGAAGGTGCTGCCAACGCCGATGCGCGAGTCGACGCGGATGCTGCCAGCCATCATCTCGACCAGACGCTTGCTCAGGGCCAGCCCGACGCCACTGCCTTCGATTCCCTCATAGGAGGATTCCAGTCGCTCGAAAGGCTGAAACAGTCGCGGCAGGTGCTCGCTGGCGATGCCGCGGCCGCTGTCGGTGACGGCGAAGCGCAGCCGCTCGCCTTCGCGTGTGTTGTCGAGGCGGACCGTGCCGTGCTCGCGGTTGTACTTGATGGCGTTGGAGAGCAGGTTGAGTATCACCTGTCTGAGGCGCGTCGGGTCGGCCTGCAGCATGCTGTCGTCGATGGCCGCGTCGATACTGACGCCGCGCGCCTCGGCCAGCGGTCGCACGAGCGCGACACACTCGGCAACGACGGACGACAGCGGCACCGCTTCGAGGCTCAGCTCGATGCGTCCACTCTCGATGCGTGCGAGGTCGAGCACTTCGTTGACCTGCTCGAGCAGGTGGCGGCCGGCACGGAGAATCTCCTGCACGTTGTCGGCCTGCTGTGCCGACAGGGGCGCGTCGCCAGGCAGCGCAAGCAACTGGCCGAAGCCGAGAATGGCATTGAGTGGTGTGCGCAGTTCGTGGCTCATGCGCGAGAGAAACTCCGTTTTCGCGGCGTTCGCGGCCTGCGCGTCGGCGATCGCGGTGCGCGCCTGGGCGAGCGCGGTGGTGCGTTCATCGACCAGGACCTCGAGATGTTCGCCGTATTCGGCGAGCTGTTGCTCGGCCCGCTTGCGGTCGCTGATGTCGATCGCCGTGGCGAGGATCCGTTCGACACCGCCGATGGTGACGCGGCTGAGCGTGACGTGCTCCCAGAACAACTCGCCGTCGCGCCGCTGGTTGCGCCACTCGAACTGCTGCTTGCCGTGCGCGGCGGCCTTCCTGATCCAGCTCAGCGCTTCGGCAAAGGAGTAGGGGGGGGCGAGCCAGAAGTCCGACGCTTGCAGCTCCTGCAGGGAGCTGAGGCCGTAGGCTGTCCAGGCGGTCGGGTTGGCGTCGATGATTTCGCCGCTTTCCCGGTCATGGACGAGAATCGAAACCGGTGAATCGGCAAACAGGGCGCGGAACTGCTGTTCACTCGCGCGCAACTCGGCCTCGGTCCGCTTCTGCCGCGTTACGTCGTGAAAGCACCAGACGCGACCGACGATCTGCTCGCCGATTCGTTGCGGCTGCGAGTAGCGCTCGAAAACCCGGCCGTCGGCCAGCTCGATCTGATCGAGGCTGCCGGCAGCCGGGTTCGGATGCGGCCCGGTGACCTCCGTCAGGCCGCGTCCCGAGCTGGCGAGCTGGCCCAGTGCCTGCGCGACGACAGCTTCCTCATTGTCGGCGGCGGCAGCGACCGCAGGCGCTTGCCACATGTCGAGAAAGGCGCGATTCCATTTCGCCGCCTTGCCGTTACGGTCTACGACCAGAATTCCGTCGGTGGTCGAGTCGAGGGTGGCGTCGAGCAGCGAGAAGGAGGCGCGCAAAGCCTGTTCCGCCAGCTTGCCTTCGGTGATGTCGGGTGCGACGCCGATGAAATGCGTGATCTTGCCGTGATCGTCGACGACCGGCGAGATGGCCAGGGCCTCCCAGTACAGCTCGCCGCTCTTCTTGCGGTTCTGCAGTTCCCCGCGCCAGACGGCACCGTGGGAAATCGTCTCCCACAGATCCTCGTACGTCTGCGGCGGGTTGAGTCCCGACTTGAGGATGCGCGGATTGATGCCGATGACTTCCGCTCTCGAGTAGCCGGTGATCTGCTCGAAAGCGGGATTGGCGGCCAGGATTTCGCCCGACGCCGTGGTGATCAGGATTGACGCCGCGCTCGCCTCGAAGACGCTCGCCACCAGCCGGCGCTCGCGCTCGAGTTCGCGTTGCTGTGCCGCGATTCGCTGCTGTCGGTACCAGAGGGCTATCGCCGCGCAGCTCAGTGCCAGCATGATCGGCACGACGATGCCGGTCAGCCGCCACGCTTCGCTTTGCCAGGCCGCCAGTACGTGTTCGCGGTCGAGATGCACGGCAACGACGACCGGGAACTGCCTCGACGCACGGTAGGCCGTCAGGGCTTCCCGGCCGTCGCCGAGCACCTGTACGAGTTCGCCATGTTCCAGGCTGCGCAGGAGTTCACCGACCGCGCCGGCGGCGCCGCTGATGCCGGGCAGCTCGTGCGGCGCCGTTGAGGCCAGCAACACGTCGTCGTAGCGCAGCCATTGAATGCGGCCGCTCTCGGCATCGAGCAACTGCGTGCCGTGATTGATGAAGTAGTCCGGATTGAGGGCTGCGAGCAGCCAGAGACCGCCATCCGCGGTCAGACGCCGCAGGACCGGGATGAAGCTCGCCTCGGCGGCGGTGACCGGCGACGTCGCGCTGGCCGCGGAGCCGCCTGCGAAGTCGCGACCGAGCCAGGGGCGACCGACACGCAGGATCTCCGCGCTCGGTACTGCTGCCGGAAAGAAGCCTGTCTGCTCGACGGCGACGCCGAGGTTTTCCGGGTTGGAGCTGGCGATGATGCGCCCGCTTGCGTCGAGCAGCGAGAGCGAGCGCAGGAACGGGTTGGGCCGCAGTGTGGCAGCCAGTCGCTGGCCAGTCTTGACCTCGTCCTGCGGGTCGTCGCCCCGCGGCTCGAAACCGCCAGCCATCAGATCGATGACCTGCAGGCTTTGCGTCAGGTGCTCGGCGAAGTTGCGGGCATGCATGCGGGCCGTCTGCGCCCCATTGTCCAGCGTCTCGCCGTGCAGCCGCCAGAGCATGAAGCCGAACGCCGCCAGCCAGCTCGCCAGCAGGAGGAGCAAAGCGAGGAGGAGGGCGGCGCGGCGTTGCGACGGTGGTAGCGGCGACACGGTGTGGCGATGTCCTGCGAGAGGTCCGGCGGCGTTCAGCGGACGAGCATCGGGTCGAGGCCATGACGCCGGACATTGGCGAGCAGACGACCATCACGCTTCATGTCGGCGAGCACCTTGTCGACGCGGGCATGAAAGCGGTCGTCGCCGGGTGCCATTGCCCAGGCATAGGGGGTGACATGGTAGCTACCCGCGGGCGATATCAGGCGCGCCCAGTCGCTGTTGTCGAGCATCCGCCGGCTGAACGCGTAATCGGTCATGAACACGTCGGCGCGCCCTGACTGCACTTCCTGCTCACGGGCTGCCGGTGTGTCGACGACGCGCAGTTCGGCCGCCATCAGTCGGGTCTTCATGACGGTCTCGTGCAACGTTCCCCTGGCGACCACGACGACGGTGCCCGGCTTGTCGATGTCCGCCCAGGAGTGCAAGCGGCGATTGGTCTTGGTCGTGATGGCGTAGATGTCGCTGGCGAGATGTGGCTGGGTGAAGCGCAGTTTCTCCTGCCGTTGCGGCGTGATGCCGATGGCGAACATGGCGATGTCGCAGCGGTCGGCGGTGACGTCGGCGACCAGGCGGGCGAAGGAGCTGTCGATGAACTGCACCTCGACGCCGAGCTCGCGGGCGAGTTCGCGCGCGTTGTCGATGTCGACTCCGGCGAGTTCCTGGGTCTTCGGGTTGCGGAACGATATCCCGTAGTAATCCGGCCAGATGCAGACGCGCAACTGCTTGCTGGCGGCGATGCGCGCGAGGCGATCCGGCGCCTCGCCGGCGAGGACAGGCTGTACCAGGCAGAGCATGGCGAGGAAGCGGCAGAACGTTTCTTTCATCGGTGGCCTCGGCTGCGCTCAGTCATGCGGTTCCTGATGCTGGTCGCGGATGGCGAGGATCTGCGGCAGTTGCTGCTCGAAGCAGCGCACGACCTCCGGGTCGAAATGCCTGCCGGCGTTGTCAAGGACATGGCTCACTGCTTCGCCGACTGCCCACGCTTTCTTGTACGGGCGGCGCGAGGTCAGCGCGTCGAAGACATCGGCGACAGCGACGATGCGCCCGGCCTGCGGGATGGCGAGACCGGCCAGGCGCGCAGGGTAGCCGCTGCCGTCCCACTTCTCGTGGTGGGTCAGCGCGATCGACCGGGCGAGGCGAAGCAACTCGGAGTCGTCGCCGGCGAGAATGCTTGCGCCGATTTCGGGATGCGTGCGAATGATCGCCGTTTCGTCTGCATCGAGCCTGCCCGGCTTGAGCAGCACGGCGTCAGGGATGCCGATCTTGCCGATATCGTGCATCGGGCTGGCGTTGAGCATCAGATCGCCAGCTGCATCGCTCCAGCCGAGGTGGCGGGCGAGCAGGGCCGAGTACTCGCTCATGCGCAGGATGTGGTAGCCGGTCTCGTTGTCGCGGTATTCCGCCGCGCGGCCCAGGCGCCGCACCACCTGCAGCCGGGTCTGGTTCAGTTCTTCGGTGCGGCTGCGCACCATTTCCTCGAGCAGGCCCTTCTGATCGTGCAGCATGCGGTGCGCCAGGTGCGCGTCGAGCAGGTTGTTGACCCGCATCAGCAGTTCGGCCATGTCGAAGGGCTTGCCGATGAAATCGCGCGCGCCGGCAGCCAGTGCCTTGAGCAGGGTCTCGCGCCCGTGCTGGGCGGTGAGGATGACGATCGGCGGCAGCAGAGGATCGTTCAATGCCTTGAGCTGAGCCATCACCTGATAGCCGTCGAGGTGTGGCATGTTGATGTCGAGCAGGATCAGGTCGGGGCGCTCCGCAGCGTAGCGATCGAGTACCTGGCGCGGATCCTGGATCGCCACCAGATGCTCATAGTTGCGGCTGCCCAGCATCTTGCCGAGCAGCTTCAGATTGGCCGGCTCGTCGTCGACCATGAAGATGCGAGCCTGCCGGCGCAATGGGTCGTTCATCCCTTCTCCTTCCGGCCAGTAGCGAGCGCGCCCGTGCGAGCTCAAGGGTTACGTACCTGTCTGTGGGACGCCGTCGGCGTCCGGCCCGACGGCGTCCGCCGGCAGTGCGGCGGCATCCTGCGCTGGGTTCGCCAGTGGCAGATCCAGGCTGAAGGTGCTGCCGACATCAAGCTGACTGGCCACCTGGATTATGCCACCCATCGCTTCGACCAGTCGTTGCGTCAGCGCCAGCCCGACGCCTGTGCCCTCGATACCGTCGTACGCCGACGCCAGTCGCTCGAAAGGCTGGAACAGGCGCTGCAGGTGTTCGCTGTCGATGCCGCGGCCGCTGTCGCTGACGGCGAGTCGCAGCCGCCCGCCGTGACGCGTGCCGGCAATCCGGATCGTGCCCTGCTCGCGGTTGAACTTGATGGCGTTGGAGAGCAGATTGAGGAGCACCTGTTGCAGGCGCTTGGCATCGGCGCGCAGAGGCGCGTCGTCGATGTCGGCGTCGATGCTGATGCCGCGCGCCTCGGCGAGCGGCCGGACGAGCGCAACGCAGTCGGCGACGATGGGAGCGAGGGGTACTGCCTCGAGCTTCAGCTCGATGCGCCCGCTCTCGACTCGCGCCAGATCGAGCACTTCGTTGACCTGTCCGAGGAGGTGGCGGCCGGCGCGCAGGATTTCCTGCACGTTGTCCGCCTGCTCCGCCGACAGCGCTGCGTCGCCAGGCATGGCAAGCAACTGGCCGAAGCCGAGAATGGCGTTCAGTGGCGTCCGCAGTTCGTGGCTCATGCGCGACAGGAACTCCGTCTTCGCGGCATTGGCGGCTTCCGCCGCTTCCTTGGCCCGGGCCAGCGCCGCCGTTCGCGCCGCGACCAGCGCCTCGAGATGGTGGCGGTGCTGTTCGAGTTCGTCTTCCACCCGCTTGCGCTCGGAGATGTCCTGACAGAAATCGATATAGCCGATGAAATCGCCAGCACGGTCAACGCGCGGGGTGCCGGCATCCTCGATCCAGCGGTACTCGCCATCGCTGGCGCGCAGGCGATAGGCCATCCGGAACGGCTGCCGGCGGTCGAAGTGACTGTCGTAGGTGCGCCGGCAGTGATCGAGGTCCTCCGGATGAATGCCTGCGGCCCAGCCCGCGGCAAGCTGGCCTGCCGGCGACTGGCCGGTAAAGCGCAGCCACGGTTCGTTGAAGTAGGTGGCGTGGCGGTCCGTGCCGGAGGTCCAGATCAGCGCCGAGCCGCCGTCGGCGAGTGTGCGGTAGTGCTGCTCGCTTTCCTTCAGTGCCGCCTCGCGCTGCGCCAGGGACTCGAGCAGCAGGTTGAAGCTGTGGATCAGTTGCCCGACTTCGTCGTTCGCTGTCGTCGGCAAGGGCTGCAGCAGCGGCTCGCCGGCATGCGACATGTCGACGAGCAGTGTCGACGCGGCGAGCATCGGCGCAAACTGCTGGCGCAGCAGGCGACTGAGGAACCACCAGCCAATGGTGCCGACGAGCAGACTGAGGGCCAACGCCGCCAGCAATACCCGTTCCTGCATCGCAGCGATGGGCTCGTAGGCCTCCGCCGTTGGCAGCACACTGACGAGAAACCAGCCAGCCACCGGGATTCCCTTGGCTGCGGCGAGCTCCTCGACGCCACGCGAGTTCACGGCGACGCCATAACCCTCGTAGCCGCCGACGAAGCGGTCGTGGTTGCGGTTGACACCGGGGCCTGGCATGCGTGACATGGCGCGCGACTTGTCCGTTCCGGTGACGATCAGATCATGCTGTGGAGCGATGATCAGATAACCACCGGACCTGCCGTAGCGCTGGTCGACGATGCGGTCGACGAAATTCGCCTGACCGAGGTCGACGACTCCGGTCACGGCGCCGATGACTTGCCCGGCCGGGTTGCGGATGGGCGCCGCCAGAGCGATTGCGGGTGACTTGAGCGTGCGGCTGATGACCGGCCGGCCAATGTTGCCACGGCCTTGCTGGAGGGCGGCGATCATGTAGTCGCGGTCGGCGTAGCTGTTGCCGATCTGCTCCGGCAGGTAGGGAATGCTGGCGAGGGTCAGGGCATTGATGTCGCGGATTCGCGTGCCGCCATTGAACAGCTTCTGCAACGTCGAGTGCTGTTCGAGAAATCGCTGCAGTGCGGACCGGTTGTCGAGCAGGGTCGGGGAAATTTCGCCAGCCACCAGCGTCAGGGCCTGCAGCCGGCTGTCGAGTTCGGCATTGAGCTGGGCGGCAATGATCGAGGTCGTCGAGAATTGCTGCTCGCCGAGGAGATGCGTCATGTCCTGACGCAGGCTGCGCGTCGCGTACAGGGTCAGCGACCAGATCGCGAGCAGGAACACGGCCAGCGTCATGGCGGTGATGCGCGTCTTCAACGACCAGCCCGCACGCCGCGCGGTGGCCGTGCTGCTGGTCGTCCGGGGGCTTCCCGGGTTCACGTGGAGCGCGGCGATCGTGGATTCTCCAGTGCCTCTTCGACCACGCGCAGGAAGCCGGCGACGTCGATCGGCTTCGTGACGTAGTCGACAAAGCCAGCGGCGCGGCCACGCTCGATGTCGCGTGCGAGGGCATTGGCGGTGATGGCGATGACCGGCGTGTGGCGGGTGAGCGGCTCGCGCTGCAACACGGCGAGCACCTCGTAGCCGTCCATTCCCGGCATGTTGATGTCGAGCAGTATGAGATGCGGACGGTGCGCGAGGGCCAGCTCGATTCCCAGTCGCGGCGCATGTGCCGTGAGCAGGCGAAGATTGCCGCGGCGGCCGAGGATCTGCGCCATCAGCTTGAGGTTCGAGGGGTTGTCGTCGATGCACAGGACGCGCTGGCCGTCGCTGGCCGTCGGCTGCTCGTCATGCGGGCCGTCGCTCCTGGCCGTGCTGTTGTCGTGGTGGACGCTGGTACCGGCGGGCAGGTCGATCCAGAAGCGGCTGCCGACGCCGATCTCGCTCTCGGCAGCAATCTCGCCACCCATCAGTTCGACCAGACGCTTGGTGATGGTCAGTCCGATGCCGCTGCCTTCGATCTCGCTGTTCTCGGCCAGCAGGCGGGTGAAGGGCTGAAAGACCTCGTTCAGGCGTTGGGGAGCAATACCGATGCCGGTATCGGCGACGCAGATGCGCTGGCGAAGTCCGCTTGCCGTGAGCTGCTGTTCGACGTCGATCTGAATGCTGCCGCGCTCGCGATTGTATTTGACGGCGTTCGACAACAGGTTGAGGAGCGCCTGTTTGAGGCGGGTGCGGTCGGCGTGCACCGTCGCGCCGGCAGGCACGAGCGTGCTCAGCGTGATGGCGAGCGGTGCCGCCAGCGGTTCGATGAGGTGCCGGCAGTCGTCGACGACGGCAGCGATGTCGGTCGTCTCGAGCGACAGTTCGATGCGTCCCGACTCGATGCGGGCGAGATCGAGAACCTCGTTGATGAGGTCGAGCAGGTGGCGGCTCGCCTTGAGGATCTCATGGACGCTGTCGTGCTGGTCGGCGCTCAATTCACCGTCGTACTCGAGCATCTGGGCGAAGCCGATGATGGCGTTCATCGGCGTCCGCAGTTCGTGGCTCATGCTCGAAAGGAACTCCGACTTGGCCCGGTTGGCACGCTCCGCGGCTTCCTTGGCCAGCGATAGTTCCGCCGTTCGCTGCGCGACAAGGGTCTCGAGGTGGGCGCGGTAGCGCTCCAGTTCGGCCTCGACCTCCTTGCGCTCGCCGATGTCGGCTCCCGAACTCAGCGTGCCGATGATGCGCCCGGCATCGTCGGTCAGGGCACCGGTCTTCCAGCCGATCAGCCGCAGCGAGCCGTCGCGGCAGAGGACACTGTCCTCGGCCGAGAAGCTGGCATCGAGTTCGCCGGCGATGATGCGCCGGAAGGTCGGCAGGCCCCGCTCTGTTCCACTCGGCTGTGGCAGGCAGGTGCTGAACCAGCAGCGGCCAAGCAGTTCGTTCTCCGTATAGCCGAGCAGATCGCGGCCGGCGCGGTTGATCATCGTGATCTGCCCCTCGGTATCGAGCGCCAGCATCAGGCTCTGCACCGTGTCGAGGTAGCGTTGCGCGAGGTTGTGCTGCTGCCGCAGGAGCTGCTCGGCGGCCTTCCGCGCAGTGACGTCACGCAGCACCAGCAGCAGATGGACACCGCCGCTCGGCGGGCTGACGAAGGTGGTGTGCACCTGCACCGTCCGGCGCTCACCGTCCCGGCGCCGAATCGTCCATTCGTCGCCGCGCAGGTGGTCGCCACGGCGCATTCCCTCGGCACGCTGCCGGGCGTCCTCCTGCCGCTCGTCATCGACCTGCAGCGCACGTTGCCAGCCAAGCTCATTGACGTCGCTGAGGCTGTAGCCGGTCAGCTTCTGCATCGCCGGATTCCAGACGGTGAAGCGAACCTGTGGTGGCTGCGGGATTTCATGGCAGACGGCGATCCCGTCGACCATCGCCGCGATGATGCCGTCGGTGAATGCGGCCTGCTGTTTCAGTGCCGACTCCATGCGCATGCGCTCGGTGATGTCGAGCATGACGCCGACGAGGCCACCGAGGCCGCCGTCGGCCCGGTTGAACGTCGCCTTGTTGAAGACGACCTCGCGCAGCGAGCCGTCGGCGTAGCGCACTTCCGCCTGATAGGTCTGTGTTCCGCGCTGCTCGAACAGCGCCCGGTCGGCTGCCAGATACTTGTCGGCGAGACTGCTCGGGACGATGTCGTGCACCGAGCGGCCGATCAGGTTGTCGCGCTCGATCCCGATGTACGTTTCGAAGGCGGTGTTGCAGCCCAGGTAGCGGCCGTTCTCGTCCTTGAAGAAGACCGGGTTGGGAATCGTGTCGATCAGCTGGCTGGTGAAACGCAGCTGGTCGGCCAGGCGCTGGCGCTCCAGGGCCAGCTCTTCTTCGGCCCGCTTGCGCTCGGTCACATCGCGTGCCGAATAGAAGAGCAGGCGCTGTCCTTCGATCAACACCGGCACGCCACTGACGTCGACCGGGATCAGGCGGCCGTCCCGGTGGCGATAGCGGGTGTGCAGCACACGCCGCTGGGGACTGTCGAGTTCCTGCCGCAGTCTGCTGGGCCCGTCGTCGTCGGCAAAACGCGCATCCCGGCCCGCCATGTTGCTGCCGATCAGTTCCTCACGCGAGTAGCCGAGCATCGCGCAGAAGGAGTCGCTGACCTCGACGAGGTTGCCGGTGGTGTCGAGGACATGGACGCCATCGCTGGCGGAGCGCAGCAAGGCCCGGTTTTTCTCGGACTCGTGCCGCAGTTCGGTTTGCGCGCGGCGCAGTTCGGCGAGTTCGGCCATCAGGTGCAGGGCATTGGTGACCGGCGTCGCATTGATCGACAGAACGATGTCGGCGAACCTCCGCGCACCGCGGGCCATCTCCGCACTGGCGTGCGCGCGTGCCGCTTCGCGGGACAGGCCGGCGCGCAGCGCCAGGGTAGTGCAGGCCATGTAACGGTCGCTCTCGAGAATATGCGAGATCAGCCAGCGGGCCAGGAAAGCCAGGGTCTCCTCGGCAGCCCGCTGCCCATCAGGCTGCCCGCGCAGCCGTGACACCTCCTGCACAAAGCTGGCGTGGATCGCCTGGTGATCGACTTCCGACTGATCGCCGGCGAGGTGCTCGTGCCAGACCGCCTCCTCGGTCCGGAAGTGGTAGACGGCATAGTCGGCGAGTTCATCGAACATCTCCTCGAGTTGTGGGATGTGCGTCCTGAAGGCGACATGGCTGGCGAGGACGTTGATGAGTTGCACCAGTCGGCGGTGCTGCTCGTCGACTTCCGGCAGGCCGGTGTCGAAGGTTTCGTCCCAGGGCAGAAAATCGATGGTGTTCATGGGCTCAGTGTGCCTGGGAGTGCTTGCAGGCGAGGAGATTCGGCGTGCGTGAACCAACGGCAGCGCGCCGGAGAACTTGAGGGGAATCGTCGGCTGTGCAGCCAGCAGTTCGGAACTGGAGAAAGGCGAGCAGACCCATCAGCTCGTACTGAGGTGGGATCCGCATGACGGCGCCAAGACCGCGGTGTCCAAATTCGAGATTGACGCTACTTTACGGAGGCTCATATACTCTTGCTCCTGTTGTTCGGTTTCCCATCCTTCAGCGCTGAGGCGCAGCGCCAATACGGAATCACCCTGCCGGGCGCCTTGCCCGATCGTGGCCTGCACGACGCTCTGGTGGTGGCCGTGGCGCATGACGAATTCAAGCGACTGAGCATTGCCAGCCCGCGCCGGCTGGCCAACGGGTGGACGGTGGTTCATGACATCAAGGGGATGTATGGCAAGGACGAGGTTGCAGGCCGCCTCTGAACCACCGGTTGATGCGCCGACTACCTGCGTGCCGTACCGCATTGGTTCTCATCATCACTCGATTGGCTCTGGATTCGGGATGCCGGCTGGGTGGCTGATGTGCAGTGCCCCGATATCCTCAAAGATCCATTGATCTGACGCAACAATGGAAATTCAAACGACCAGATATGAAGCACAGGCAATACTTTTCTCTGCGAAAATTCCTCGCCTGGCCTTGTTGAATTTGAGTATCGGGAAGTGTCATGATCGATTGCCGACCGTCAATGTATGGAGAAATCATGGTATTGAATCATTGATACCCTTGACGACCCCATTCTTTGATTATCAGGACTGGAAGGTTGATTTTCGACTGGGTGGCTACGACGACACTCTCATGTTTGGCACGTGGCAAGCTGCGGATGCCGAAATATTGTGGCTAGATAGCGTCCGTTTCCTGGTCAATATGTCGTTTGGCGAGTGGCTGGCGTGGTTGGCGCAGCGGCTTGCGGCTCTCCGGGCGGTCTCCAGAGCACCGATCATCCTGGCGACCTGGAGCAATGAGCCGCGTGGCACCGAACGGCTGCAGGCAGTGGCGGACGGGCTGCCTGCCGTCTATTTCGCCGACCTGCAGGCGGCCTGCGGCGAGTTCAACGTGCCGCTTCTCGACTCCCGCTCAGCCGCTTTGGCTGGCACACCCTTGAGCAGTTTCGCCCAACTGGTGTTGGCGCGAGCGCTAGCCTGCCACTGGTTGCCGGCGGCTCTCTCGCCACCGATCAAGGCCGTGGCCCTTGACCTGGACAATACCTTGCATGAAGGCGTCCTTGGGGAAGACGGCGTTCACGGGGTGCGGCTGACACCGGGTCATGCGGCACTCCAATCCTTCGTCAAGTCACTGAGGGCACGCGGCATTTTTCTCGCCTTGGTATCGCGAAACGAGCTGTCGGATGTGGAGGCGCTGTTTGCGGCGCGGCGGGACTATCCTTTGTGCTTGGCCGACTTTTCCGCCGTGGAAGTTACCTGGGGCGACAAGGCAGCGGCCTTGTCGCGTATCGCCAGCGCTCTGCGCATCGCGCCTGACGCCCTGGTTTTTGTGGACGATAACCCGGGGGAACTGGCCAGCGTCGCCATGCAATTGCCTCAGGTGCATACCGTTTACGCGCACCCGGATGCCGATCTGACTCGCCGGGTGCTAGGTTTCTACCCGGGTCTTTGGCGCTGGCGGGTGGAGAGTGAAGACACCAAGCGTGTTCAAGACCTTCACGCCAATACCGAGCGGGAGGCGCTGGCCGCCGAGGTAGCCGATCCGGCAGACTACTTTCGAGGTCTGCAAGTGAAGTTGACCTTCCGCAGTGATCCGACCGAGCAGCTTGCCCGCCTCGCAGACCTCTGCAACAAGACCAATCAGTTCAATCTCGCGTTGCGCCGCTTCAATCTGGCCGAAGTGGCCGCCTGCGTGGAACGGAGCGATGCCCGGGTCACCAGCGTACAACTGACCGACCGCCTCTCCGACAGCGGCGTAATTGCTGTTATCGTGGCCATGAGTCAGGGGGAGCAGCTCGTTGTGGATGAGCTTTGCATCAGTTGTCGGGCCATGGGCCGACAACTGGAAGACACCATGATTTTGACCGCCCTGCAGGAAAGTGCAGCTTTTTTCGGACATACGCAAGTGGCTTTCCGGGTGAGAATCGGCCCACGCAATCAACCGGCACTCGCTTGGCTCGCCCGGCTAATCGGCCAGAGCGATACACCAGCTGCCGGCCTGCATGTATTGCCGGTCGACAAACTCCTGGAGTTCCCGCCTGCCGAAGGTGTTGTCATTGCCTGGAATGATCAGTGATGGATTACAAGAGTATCGAAGAGGTGGTATTAAAGGCTCTCGCAGCGGTCTTGAAATGCGAGGTGACAAGTGATTTTTCACGGGAGAATACCCCGCAGTGGGATTCACTGAAGCATATTGAAGTCATATTCACCGTGGAGGATGAACTGGACATACAGTTCACCGAAGACGAAATGGGTGGCCTGGACAGCGTGAGTTCCATTGTCGGGACGATACTGACTCGCCATGCGACATGAGCTGTCAATTGCCGGGCCAGCCTTCCGCTTGCGGCCCGTCGTCGATGCCGATGCCGATTTTATCCTGGCTCTGCGCGGGAACCCGGCGTTGAATCGATTCCTGCACTCAACCTCGGGCCGCTTGTCCGATCAACTGGACTGGCTGGCCCGTTACTATGAGCGCAGCGGTGACTACTACTTTGTCGTGGAGCGCCTTGCCACAAGCGCACCAGAAGGCGTCATCTCCATCTACGACATCGACCCACAGGCCTCGAGCGGTGAATGGGGTCGATGGTTGCTGCGGCCGGGTTCCCTGGCAGCGGTTGAAAGTGCGTGGCTCATCTACCGTTGCGCTTTCGAGCAATTGAGTTTGCAGGAGGTTTACTGCCGTACCGTTGCCGACAACAGCCAGGTGGTTTCGTTTCATGACTCTTGCGGCATTACCCGACGCCATCCGCTGGCTGGGCATTTCGACTTTGACGGACGTCAGGTGGATGCAGTGGAGCACCGCCTGGATGCGCTGGCATGGCGTGAAGTTGCTCCACGTCTCGAAAAGCTGGCCGGCCTAGCCGCTCGAAGACTGCACCATGGCTGAACTGGCAGTGGCGCTCCCGGATCTCCAGGCCGGGTTCGAATTTCATCACGTTGGGTATGCATCGGTGTCCGTGGCCCGTGAGCGGGATTTCTTTGCCTTGCTCGGTTATCAGCAAGAGGGAGAAGCGTTTGTTGATCCGATCCAGGGCGTGGCAGGGTGTTTTCTCACGGGTCCGGGTCCGCGCATCGAGTTGCTGGAAAACTTGCCCGAGGCCAAGACGCTCACGCCATGGCTTGCATCCGGGATCAAGATGTACCACCTGGCCTACCTGGTGACGGATCTGGAAGCATCGCTGGATTGGGCGCGCGGTCAGCGTGCAAGAGTTACCGTGATGCCTGTCGCTGCCGTGGCTTTTGGCGGTCGGCGAATCTCTTTTGTTATGTTTCGCAATGGCCTGATGCTCGAATTCATTGAACGATAGGGACGGCAATGCACGCCGGTAGACGATGAGCAGCGAAGAAGAAGAGAAACTGCAGAGGATATCCGAGACATCCCTGTATTCGGCAGGTGTCATGCCGCTGGCTATTGGCTACTGCTTTCGCATCCTTTGCCGCCATCTGTTGGGGGAAAACCTCCTTGAAATGGGGCCCGCAGAAGGTGTGATGACCGAACTGCTGGCCACCACCGGCAAGTCGATGACTGTTGTCGAGGGCTCGGCCCTTTTCTGCAATGACTTGCGAGCGCGCTTTCCCCAGGCGCAGGTCATTAACGCGCTATTCGAGGATTTCGAGCCGACTGAGCAATTCGACACCATCATCATGGGCCATGTGCTGGAGCACGTGCAAGAGCCGGTGGATATCCTGCTCAGGGCACGGGGCTGGCTGAAGCCTGGTGGTCTGATTTTCGCCGCAGTACCCAACGCGCAATCATTACATCGCCAGGCAGCCGTGATCATGGGCATGCTGCCGAGGGTGGATGCGCTCAACGCCATGGATTTGCATCATGGTCATCGTCGTGTGTTCAATCCTGAAACGTTCCGCTTGGCGTTCACGCAGGCCGGCCTGCAAGTTGACATCTTTGGCGGATATTGGCTCAAACCTCTAGCCAATGGTCAGATCGAGAGCCACTGGAATTCGGCCATGATCGAAGCCTTCATGCAGCTCGGTGAGCGCTATCCAGATATTGCCGGTGAACTCTACATAGTCGCATCAGTCACATCATGAATAGTCGCTTCAGCGCGTCTTGACGCAAACGAGCCGAAGGCGATCAGATCAACGCCGCTACGCGGTCGCGCCGGGCCGATCCGATCCTGATGGCACGGCATCTTGAGGAAGGCTGTTGCGATGCGTGAGCCGATGTCGAAAACCCTGTGCTGGTGGGCAAGCGTTCTGGTGTTTTTCTGCACGGCTGCCGTGCCTGCCCAGCCGGCGGCTGACTCGGTGACGGTCAGCGGCAGCGCTGCCTATCTGCAGCGCATGGCGATGCCGCCCGATGCGGTGCTGACGGTGCGCGTCGAAGACGTGTCGCGTGCCGATGCCGCGTCGCCGGTATTGACCGAGACGCGTGAGCCCTTCGGCACGCGCCAGGTGCCGATCCCGTTCTCGCTCACGCTATCGAGCGCCGCCATCGATCCGCGCTCCAGCTACGCCGTGCGGGCAACGATCACGGTGGGCGGCGAGTTGCGCTTCACGACTACCCGCCGCTATGCCGTACTGACACGCGGCGCGTCGAATCAGGTCGACCTGATACTGGACGCCGTGCAGCCGGCGCCGCCACCGGGCCGCAAGGTGTCGGCCGGTCCCGCTGCCCAAGCGGCGGCGACTTCTCTTGGCTTCGAACTGCCCGCCACTTTCGTCGGGGTCGTACCGTGCGCCGACTGCCCGGGTATTGCGCAAACGCTGACCTTGCGTGCAGATGGTCTGTACCGCCTGCGGCGCACCTACCTGAGCAAGCCCGAAGGGCCTTTTTCCGAGCTTGGTCGGTGGACCGAGGAGGCGGGCGGCAAGGTGTTGAGACTGCGCAGCGGTTCGCAGGCAACGCTCTTCGCCGTGCACGACGATGCGTCCTTGCGCCTGCTGGATCGCCTGGGGCAGCCGATCAGGTCGACTGCCAACCTCGACCTGCGCCGCAGTGCAGCAGTCGATCCGATCCGCGAGTCCTTGCGCTGGCGCGGCGAGTTTCTCTACCTGGCCGACGCGGCGACCTTCACCGATTGCGCCAGCGGCCTGCGCTGGCCGGTGGCGATGGCCGAGGGCTACCTGGCCGCGGAGCGCGACTACGTGCAATCGCGCAGCGGTCCGGGAGCGCCGCTGCTGGTCGTTCTGGATGGCCGGCTCGAATGGCGGCCGGCGATGGAGGGTGAACCGCGAGAGCACCTGGTGATCGAGCGCTTCGCCGGCTCGCAGCCGGGAGCGACGTGTGACTCACCAGCCCCCGGCAAAGCCCGCGTGGCGACCAGCCTGCAAGACACCTACTGGAAGCTGGTCGAGCTCGACGGCAAGAGCATCGGCATGACGTCGACGCAAGAGCGCGAGGCTCGCCTGACGCTGTCGAGCGTTGATGCGCGCGTGACCGCTTTTGCCGGCTGCAATCGACTCAGCGGGGCTTATGTACAGGACGACAACGGTCTGCGCTTCACGCAGATGGCGGGTACGCGGATGGCCTGTGCAGCCCCGCTCATGGAACTCGAGCGGCGCTTCTTGCTGGCGCTTGGTGCTGCCACGGCCTTTCACATCGAAGGCGAGCAAATGATTCTGCTCGGGGGCAGTCAGGTTCTGGCGCGCTTCGAGGCGGTCTCGCTGCGATGAATCTGCTACTTGGCTGGCCACCGAGCTTGGGAGTAATGGCGACAGGGGCCTGAAATGGCGAACGCACCTTCGATGTCTGGTCACGTCCTGCTTGCGATGGCGACTTGCAAGCTGCGCTTGGGCGTCGTCGGCCTGCTGGTGGTACTGCTGGCAGCTTGCGCCAGTCCGCAGCGCGCCCCTGAGGCGACTCCGCCGGTGCAGGTCTCGGAGACTGTCTGGTGGCAGGTCGAAAGCGACATCGTCGGCGCGTCGCGGGCCGCGACCGGGCCGGCCACCAACTACGCGCGCGGCTTCATGGAGAGTTGGCGAAGCCGCGTCGCCAAGCGCATCGAGACGGACTTCATTCCGTGGTTCACCGGTTACTGGACGCAGCAGTGGCTGGCGATCAAAGTCGCCTGGTACCAACTGAGCATCGGGGCAGGGACGGATCCAGCCACGCTGCGACTGGCCGCCTATCTGCAGGAACAATTCCGCGAGCGTGTGCTGGACCCCGTCGCCCGGGAGATCGATCCCGATGTCGTGCGAGGGAAAGCCACCCGGCTCTACATTCAACTGCTCAGTGAGCAGGTTCAGGGAATCCCGCGGCGCTACGGTGTTCCGCGCGACCAGTTCGACCGGCGTCTCAAGGCCTTTCCGGCGATTGCGCTGGGCCCTCCAGCCGCCCATGACGCGTCGCTCTACGAGCTGGTAAACGCCGTCCCGATCGACGCGCTGCCCGCCTATGTGGCGCTCACCGCCCGGATCCGCAAAGGCAGCGGTGGCGTGGGAGAGGGCCCGTCGAGCGTGAGGATATCCCCAGTGGCGAAGCGGGCCAGCGAGAAACTGATGGCCAGGCTCGCCACGAGCGGTGGGGCGAGTGCTGCGGCGGCGGCCGTCGGCGGCGTCGCCGGGATGGTGATTTCCCTCGGCTCGCTCGGTTTCGGCGCTATCGCGCACGCGAACGAGCGGCCGCAAATGGAAGCGCAGCTTCGCCAACACCTTGGCGCTGCGCTGGACGATATGTGGCACGCCCAAATGCTGGATCCCGCAAGCGGGGTGATGGCCGGGGTAAGCTACCTGTCCGGACAGATCGAAGGAAACCTTGCGCAAACCGTGGTGCGACCCGTCGAGTTCGAACCGGGGCCGCGGGAAGTCCCTCTGTCGATCGAAGAAGATCTCCCGGATGACGACAGCGGGGATGCCGCTCTGCGCGACGAAGAGCAGGCGGCTGAATGACCCGACGGGAGCGCTGCCAGTCATTCCTTTCCTCGCGTGGCGCGGAGGTGGGCGACTGCCGTCGACCAAGGCGATAGCGGTCTGCAGCGGCGAGGAGGGCACCCACCGGCAAGGCGGCCCGAGTTTCTTCCCCGTTGAGCGCGTTCAGCAGCGAAAACTGCCGGTCGATTGCTGCATTCGGCGTGCCGCCTCGGCGAGGCGGCTGGCCGCCGCGGCGAGTTCTCCTGCGCCGGCCGAGTTCTCTTCCGCGGCCTGTGCCACCCTCTCGATTTCGTCGGAAATACTCTGGCTGCCGGACTGCTGCGATTGCAGACCGGCGGTAACGTCGCGTATTTCGGCGACCAGGGAATGCGCGGTGCCCTCGATGCCGAGCATCGTTTCGCGCGAGCGGCTGACCGCTTCGGTGCTGACCTGGGCCTTGGTCGACTCCTCTTGCATCATCGCCACGGCCGTGTCGATCCCCGAGCGAATCGCAGCGACCACTTTGCCGATCTGTTCAGTAGACTGCGCGGTGCGCTCGGCAAGTCTGCGAACTTCGTCGGCGACGACCGCAAAACCGCGGCCTTGCTCGCCGGCGCGCGCCGCCTCGATCGCAGCATTCAGTGCCAGGAGATTCGTCTGGTCGGCGACTTCACGGATGACGCCGACGATCGCCGAAATCTCGCGCGAGCGTTCGCCGAGCGCCGCCACGGTCGTTGCCGACGACTGGACGTCGGTCGCCAGTTCGCCGACGATCTTCGCCGTCCGCTCGATCTCGCTCGATCCGGTCCGGCACTGCTCGCCGGAAGCCAATGCCCGCGTTTCCGAGCTATCGGCAAGTGTCGCCATGTGCGCGATGCCGGTCGACATTTCCTCGACGGTCGCCGCCATCGCCGAGACCGCAGCGCTCTGCCGTGTCGAGGTGCCCGCCAATTGCGCCGTCGTCGACGACAGTCGTTCGGCCTCGGCGCTCAGCGAATCGGCGTTGTTGCGAATCGAACTCACCAGGGTGGCGAGTTGTCCCGAGGTATCGTTCATCGCGTTGAGCAGACCACCGATCTCGTCGGCGCGCCGATGTTCGGTGCGCATCGACAGGTCGCCTGCGGCGATGGCCGTGAGGTGCCGGCGCGCGCAGTCGACGCCATCGAGAGGCGAAACGCTGAGGAACCAGGTGCTGCCGACCGCCGTGCCGAGCGTGATGAAGAAGACGACGCCGAGGACGAGCGAGTTCCGGGACGTTGCCGCTGCGGTTTCGGCTTCGACCGCGGTCTGGTGCTCGGTAGCCTGCTTGACGACATCGTCGATCGCCTTGCGGTGCATTTCATAGAGCGCTTCGAGTTTGACCATCGCCGCCTTCACCTGCGCCGCGTTGTTCCCGGTCACCGCCGGCAGGTCCTGTTTGAGCCAGAACTCGTGGCGGGTGTCGTATTCCTTCTTCAGGATCGCGAGTTTGTCGAGGAGTTCCTTTTGCTGCACGGCGCGGTCCGGGTCGGCAAGCAGCAGTACGGTCAACCACGACTCAATGATGTAGTTGGGCGGCGGCAGGATGTCTGCCACCAAATCCTTGTCGAGCACGATGCGCTCGTAGAGCGGGCCGCCCACCTTCACCTTGCCGAGGCCGTACAAGGTCTGAAAACCGAAGGCAGCGAAGCCGGCGAGAAGCACCAAAGTCAGCAAGAAGAACTGGATTCTCAGTTTGCATCGGGTCATGTCAAAATCTCCCGATGGCTACGTTGTGCGGTGCAAGCGGGTTCTAAACGTATCGAACCTCGTCCGACGTGCCAGGAACGTCAGCGAGGGGCGAGCTGGCCGCGAGGAATGTGCCCGAGGGAAGGACATCGCGACGGAAATAGGGTGTCAGCGCGCCGTCAATGCGGCGTCGGTTGATCATCGCAAGGATGCTGATCAGGACGAGCGACGCACGACCGGCCGCGATCGAGCGCTTGCCAAGGCCAGCACCCAGCTAGTCAGGAGTGCTATTCTTGGCTGATCGGCAGCTTTGCCGCGGCAGGTGTTGCTGGGCGTCGTACGGCGTCTGGCGGCAGCGATCCGGCAGCGGTGCTGGCGTCCTGGACGATGGGCGACCACTTCGCGCCGCATGCCGACAAGACTGCTGGCGACTCGCCATGGGCTTCATTGATACGTACTCGACTTGACCTCACTCGCGCTGCTTCTCATCGGCTTCTCGCTATTCAGCGCGCTCACCCTTGCGCTGACACATTTCCGTCGCGAGCACTATCAGGGCCAGGCGCTGTCGAGAGCGATGGGGCTGGTGCTGCTGCTGGCGTTGAGCGGCTTGCAGTCGGCCCATTTTGCGTGGCTCTACCTCGATCGGCCATGGGTGGAGACAGTCCCGTACCACATGACGCTGTTTGCCGTGGCGCCAGCTTTCTTCCTGTTCAGCCAGCCGCTACTGCGCCCGCAAGTTCCAGGTCGGAACAAGGTGGCGCTGCTCGGGCATGCGCTGCCCTTCGCGGTGTCCCCCTTGCTTCCGGGCGAACTGGCTCTGCCGCTGGCGTTCATCGTGGGCGCCGGATACTTGTCGTGGCTGGGGCGCAGTCTTTATGCGCTGCGTCGCGAACGAGCCGGCTTCCATCAGGAGATGCTGCTGCTCGGGAGCGTCTTCGCGATTGCCGTTGGCGTTTCCGTTCTCGGATTGTCACAGCAGGCGTTGCCGGACAAGCTGTTTTACTGCCTCTATGCGATCTCGATAGGCGTGGCGTTCGTGCTGGTGCAGACGACGCTCGGCCTGCGGCCGCAGCTTTCCGCCGAAGTCAGGGAGACGGTCCAGACGGCCTATGCGAGCTCCACGCTCACCAACGTGGACTGCGATACGCTGCTGGTCAAACTGGCCACGCTGATGAGCACCGACCGGATCTACGCCGATTCGGAATTGAACCTGCGACGTCTGGCAGAACGCCTGGGACTCAGCACCCACCAGTTGTCGGAGTTGATCAATGCGCGGCTGGGCAAGGGCTTTTCCCGGTACTTGCGTGAACAGCGCATTGACGCTGCCAAGGCCATGTTGTGCGCCGAGCCATCCGCCTCGGTCCTGTCCGTTGGGCTCGGCGTTGGCTTCACCTCGCAATCGAATTTCTACGAAGCGTTTCGCGAGATCGAGGGAATGACACCCGGCCAGTACCGCAAGCTGAATGCCAAGCTTCGGACGCCCTGATGGTGCCCTGATCGCGGCTTTGGTGGCAATTCCTGTTCCGAAATGATCTTTCCGGAGCAATAAGCGGTTCCGCTTCGATCGGATCGGAAGAATCTCAAGGCGCCAGTCGCCAAAGTGAAGGCTCCAATTACTGATCAGGAGCCCATCATGAACAATCGTGCCGGCGGTGGAGATATTCACGCACTTCGGCGACCCGTTGGACAGCCGGCGTTGCGTGCTGGAGGCTGCCAGGTGCGGCTTGCCGAGCGGGCTGCATTCCATCGGCAAGCGCGTGGGCCAATTCGTGAAGGCCTGGGAACCGCCGGGGAACGCGGCTTGAACGTGCTGCTTACCGGCGCCAGCGGCTTCATCGGCCGCAACGTTGCGAGCGCTCTGGCAGCCGCCGGTCACCGGTTGAAGCCGGCGTCACGTCGCCACGGCATCGACTATTGCCGCATGCAGGCCGAGGCGGACTGGTTGCCGCATCTCGCAGGGGTCGATGCCGTCATCAACAGCGTCGGAATCATTGGCGAAAGCGGCTCCCAGCGATTTGAGCTCCTGCATCGCACGGCCCCGAGCGCCTTGTTTCGCGCGTGCTCGCAGGCAGGGATTCGCCGGGTGCTGCAGATCTCGGCGCTGGGCGCCGATGCGAGCGCGTTCTCTGCCTACCACCTGAGCAAGCGTGCCGCCGACGACTGCTTGCGCAGCCTCGACCTCGACTGGTTCGTGCTGCGTCCTTCACTGATCTATGGTCGGGGCGGCAAGAGCGCCGACCTGTTCATGCGGCTGGCGACATTGCCGCTGATTCCGGTGATCGGCGACGGGCAGCAAGCGCTGCAGCCGGTCCACATCAGCGATGTGGTGGCGACGGTGCTGCAGAGCCTCACCACATCGACGACACGACAGACGCTGGACGTCGTCGGCAACGAAGCGATCACTTTTGCCGACTGGCTGCAGTCGATGCGTCAGGCCCAAGGCTTGCCGCGTGCCGCGATGTTCCACATACCGTTGCCGCTGGCGCTGGCGCTGGCGCGCCTGGGGCGTCATTTCAGTCCCCTGCTGCAACCCGAGAATCTGCGCATGCTGCAAGCGGGCTGTCGGGCCGATGTTCAGCCGCTGACGCGCTTCCTGGGGCGTATGCCCCTGACCGTCGAAACGCGCCTGTTCTTCTCGGACCTCGTTCCCACCGGGAGGCCATGATGGCCTACACCGCTCTCAAGACACTGCACATTCTCAGCATGGTGTTGCTCTTCGGTACCGGCCTTGGCAGTGCGTTCTACAAGTGGATGGCCGACCGTAGCGGTAACGTCGCGCACATCGCCGCCACGAATCGGCAGGTCGTTCTGGCCGACTGGATCTTCACGACGCCGACCGTGATCTTCCAGCCGCTGAGTGGCCTGTGGATGGTGTATCTGCTCGATCTGCCGCTGTCTACCCCATGGATCGTAGCCAGCTTCAGCCTGTTCGTCCTCGCCGGGGCTTGCTGGATCCCGGTGGTCTGGCTGCAGATCCGCATGCAGAGCCTTGCCGCCGACGCGGTCGCCCACGAGTCATCGCTGCCCGAGATCTACTGGCGAATGGCGCGCTGGTGGTTCTGGTTGGGCGTCCCGGCCTTTACGTCGATGGTGCTCGTCGTGGCGCTGATGGTTTCCAAGGACATACCGGGAGTTGGATCATGAACAGCCTGATGCAGTGTGCACTTGGCGCCGACTGGGACAAGCTGCCAGCGGCCTTGCAGGCGCACCATCGCTTTGGCACGACGCGGGATAGCGGTCACCTGGATATCGAGTATCCGCGATTCATTCAGCCCTGCCTGAGTCTGCTGCGCGTCATCGGAGCCCTCGTCGATCGCGGTGGTCGGCACGTGTCCACGCTAGTCGAGAAGAGCGTCGTCGGCGATCGACAATACTGGCGGCGGACCATCACCTACCCCGACGGGAGGGTGCTCACCTTCGACAGCTTCTGGGTTGTGGCCGGCGGCAATCAGATCATCGAGTTCGTCAATCCGCTACTCGGCCTGCAGATGGCTGCGCGCGTGGTGGGTGGTCAGCTGCATTACTGCGGCGTCAGGTTCGTCGTGAAACTGGGGCCGCTGTTGCTACCGATCCCCGAATGGCTGCTACTCGGGCGTACCAGCATCGTCGAGGAGGCCGTGGACGCAACCCATTTCGTCATGGATTTCCGCCTGACGCACCCGCTGTTCGGTCAGGTATTTCGCTACTCGGGAGAGTTCGAGGCGGCCTGAGGATCTGCCCGGAGGAAATCCGTGACGAGGGTGGGTTGAATGCGAACGGCCGGGAAGGTGGGTCATCCAGCGATGCGATCTGAGATCCGCCAGCGCGGCCGGCTCGGCGAGATGCTCGACACCACGATGGGCGAGCCCGAACCGCCGCCTCAACCGGTGCTCGAATACGAGGTGGATCAGCGTACATCGCCTGGTTGGTGGCAGGCTGAAGGCGCCAACGCGTAGCCCTCGAAGCCAAAGAGAGACTGTTACCGTCAGCGCCGTGGGACGACGCAGGCGCTGAACGGGGCGGACGGCGGACGACTTTCCAGGGGGCTCACGCGAGTCCGTCAGAGATTGACGCCGTTTCATGGGGCTCCTATTGTTGAGGTGCCCTGGATTTCCTGTACTTGCGGAGGTGCCCTCATGCTGATCCCTGATTTCGAGACTGTGTTGCCGCGCTTGGTTTCGACCTTTGAATCAGGGCGTCTCGTGCCCTTCATTGGCGCCGGCATGAGTGCTCCGGTCTGCAACGGTTGGCCGGCGTTCATCCAGGCCCTCGAACGTGCGGCCGGGATGGCCGAGATGCCACTTGCCGCCGATGCTCCACGGGAAACCCTGGTCAGGCGCGCCAACCTTGCCGTGCGCATGCTCAAGCGCGCCGCACCCGGGAAGTTCGCGACCGCGGTGCGTGCCAGTCTGCTCACCAGGCCAGACGAGAGTCCGTCGGCGCTGGCACAGACAGACGCTCTGGCGCGTCTCGGCTGGCCGCTGGTCGTGACGACCAACTACGACAACTGCTACGCCGCCGCGCTCTGCCGCTTCGCGGCGGGACGTGACTTCGCGGTGCTCGGGCGCAGCGCCGAGGATTGCCAGCGCGTTCTTACGTCGCTGACTAACGTTGGCCGCCCGCTGCTGTGGGCGTTGCAGGGCTATCTGGCCGACCTGCCGCACCTCGGCGTGCATGCGGAGGACCTGACTGCTCTCGAGCAGCAACTCGTGGTTGGCCACGAGGAGTATCGGCGGGTTACCTATCGAGATGCGCACTTCCGGCGCGCGTTCGCCGAGGTGTTCCGCCAGCGCTCGTTGCTGTTCCTGGGAGCAGGCCTGCAGGAAACCTATCTGCAAGAGCTGTTCGGGGAAGTCCTCGAGTTCTACGGGCCCGGTGCGCGCACCCACTATGCCTTCATCCCAGAGGGCGAAGTGGATCCAGAGTTCATGTTGGCGCGCTTCCAGATCGTCGTCGTCGAGTACCCGAAGGGTGAACACGGTCAGGTCTGCGCTCGGCTGAACGCCCTGGCCGACCAGTTGTCGCGGCCGCACCGCACGGCCACAACATGGAGCTGGGGTCGCATCGAAGATACAGGCACCGAGCACTGGAGGAGCGTTCCCGACCTCGAGGTGATCCGTGGCCCTTTGCCCACCGCCGCAGCCGACGGCGAGTGTCTTGCGGTAAGTGCGGGTGGCAGCGGCGACAACTTCTTCTTCTCGCCCGGCATTCGCAGCGTGCTTTGCCAATGGCAGGCCGTGCAGCCCATGCCGGACCGGCTGCCGTCGCCGTACCTGGGGCAGTTCGGTGCGTTGCCGGTGTTTGCCGTACGGGCGCGCAACGAGGCCGACGAGCGGAGCCTTGCGGAGGTCCGCGACGCTTCGCTCGCGCTGTTCGAATGGGTCGCACCGCGCTTCCGATGCATCCGCATGCAGTTGCTCGCCACCGGCGGGCAGGATAAGGTGGACCTCGCGCACTGGAAGGTGCGCAACTACCCCGAGCGCTTCTCGTTCGTCCAGACAGTGACCGCTTGGGCGAGCTGGCGGCGCGCGCATCCCCACGTCGACTGCCGGCTCGTGCTGCATGTCGTCGCGGACTCGGTGTTCCGCGAGATCGCAAGCGGCCGCATCGATGTGCTGGAGTTGCTCAGTTGCACGGACAGCCGCTTCTTCGTCGAGGTGGTCGGCGAGCGCGGCGAACCAGAGCGGCGACTATTCCAGACGATGCCGGAAGTATCGCTCGCCCACGTGGCCGAAGACCTGCAACTCGCCCCAGGGATGTGGCAAGCGAAGGTCACGCCGCCACCCGACATCCAGGACGCCTGGCATGCGCTGGATGATGCGACGCTCGAGCGGACTCTGGCGAGCTTTGGCGTGGTTCCCGGAAGCACACTGCACTTCAGCCGCCGCCCTTGAGTGGCGCGTCGCCAGCTCGCTCCCGCCTCAGTCTGTGCCGCGATCGCAGGATCGCCGACTTTCAGCTCGCTGCGCCAGCCTTGCAGGCCATCGCTTCACCCATGCGGATCGCGCGGGTGGCGGTCCAGGTCGGGTTGAAGCGCAAGGTATCTCGCGGGAAAAGCATGACCACCGTCGAGCCGAGCAGGAAGCGGCCCATTTCCTCGCCCTGCTTGAGGAGAACCTGCTGGTCGTCATAGAGCCACTCGCGAATCTGGCTGCCGCGCGGTGGGTTGACCGTGCCATGCCAGACCGTCGCCATGCTGCCGACGATGGTGGCGCCGACCAGGGTCAGCACGAAGCTGCCGAACTCGGCATCGAAGACGCAGACGACTCGCTCGTTGCGCGCGAAGAGGCCGGGGACGCCGCGTGCGGTTGCGGGATTAACGGAGAACAACTCGCCGGGAACATGGATCATGCGCCGCAGGCGCCCGCCGACCGGCATGTGAATCCGGTGATAGTCACGCGGGCTCAGGTACAGCGTGGCAAAGGCCCCGTCGGCGAAGCGCGAGGCGAGTTCGCCGTCGCCGCCGACGAGCGCTGTGGTCGAGTATCGATGACCCTTGGCCTGGAAGATCTGGTCCTGCTCGATGCCGCCGAACTGGCTGATGGCGCCGTCGACCGGGCAGATGAAGTCGGCGTCGGCGAGCGGCCGTGCTCCAGCGCGTAGAGGCCGGGTGAAGAACTCGTTGAAGCTGCGATAACTGACCGGGTCAGAATCGACGGCTTCGCTGAGATCGACGCCATAGCGCTGCACAAACCAACGAATGACGCTGGTGGTGAGGCTGCCTGCTTCGGTGTCGGCGAGCCTGCCGGCGAGTGTGGTGAGTGCCTGTTTCGGTAACAGGTACTGGGCCAGTACGGCGAGACGGTCGGACACGAATTGAGCCTGCGGGAGAGAATCTGCAATTATACGGGTTGGCTCCGCTGCGCGGATTCTTTCACTGCACGAGGCGTCCGAAATCCGCCGTTGAGGTCGTCGCGGGGCAGTTGCGGCAGTGGGCCAGCGTGGATCAGAAGAGGGTTCTGAGATGCGGCAGCAGGCCTTGCTCGCTGACGAAGGTGAGGTCGTACATCGCCGTCAGCCCTCTGGCGTGTTCGTCACTGAGGCCCGCCACGCACATGACGAGCTTCTTGCCGGTCAGCCCGAGGCGCTTGCGCAAGCTGACGTATCTGTCGATGTCCTGGCGATATTCACCGCTCTTGCACTCGATGCAGAGAGCCAGTTGGTTATCGATGAGCATGAATACGTCGAGTTCGCAGTGTTCCTCGTCGCTCAGCGTGATGACCAACTGGCGGGCACAGGAAAATTCCTTCGCGCGTTCCTGGCAGTAAGCCAGGCAGGTCATCATCGCGAACCACTCCAGCCATTCACCGTTGAAGAACTGGCGGATGGTCGACGCCGTTGGGCGTCAAAGTACTTCTCGAGGAGCCTGCCAACAAAGAAGAGAGTCGGATAGACCGGGGTGGTACTGCCGCAACGAGGGCAGGCGACAGTGGCGCCGATCTGGCCATCTGCTTGTTCCTCGAGATGAGCGCACTTGTTGCATCGAGAGATGGCCATGGCTGGAGCGATGAGGGAGGAGGCGCCAAGAATACGCGGAACCACTCCCGGCCGCCAGACCGGCGAAAACCTCGGACCTCCTCGCTAGCGCAGCGACGCGTTGATCTTCTCGAGGGCAGCCAGTCCCGGGCAGAGTTCGGCGGCGCCAAGTGTGTTCAGTGGCGCGTCGACGGTTCCGAGCTGCTCGTGCAGGTCAGCGGAGTCAACGTCGAGGTAGAGCAGGCCGGTGACGACCTCACCGCGCGCCGCGTGCTCCTGGATGTAACTCATCGCCCGGATGCGGTCGGTGGGATCGTAGTCGGCGTGCAGTTTGCGCAGGCGGACGACCGATCCGTCGTGCTGGCGGACTTCGGTCACCTCCCCCTCGCCATATTCGGCCGTGATTTCTTCGCGCTGCGGCCAGAAGTCGAGGCGGTTGACCGCCTCGTTGTGCTCGCGCACGTAGTCGTAGCTCTTGGTACTGCCGGTGTGGTTGTTGAAGGCAAGGCATGGCGAGAGGACGTCGATCACCGCCGCTCCCTGATGTGCGAGGGCGGCCTTGATCAGCGGCACGAGCTGCGTCTTGTCGCCGGAAAAGCCGCGGCCGACGAAGGTTGCTCCCATGACCAGGGCGAGGGTCACCAGGTCGAGCGGCGCGTCGTTGTTCACCTGCCCGCGCTTGGATTTCGAGCCCTTGTCGGCGGTGGCCGAGAACTGCCCCTTGGTGAGTCCATAGACGCCGTTGTTCTCGACGATGTAGGTCATGTTGACGCCACGGCGCATGACGTGCGCGAACTGGCCGAGGCCAATCGATGCCGAGTCGCCATCGCCCGAGACGCCCAGGTAGATCAGCTCGCGGTTGGCCAGGTAGGCGCCGGTGAGAACCGAAGGCATGCGACCGTGGACGGTGTTGAAGCCGTGCGAGTTGCCGAGGAAGTAGTCGGGGGTCTTCGACGAGCAGCCGATTCCCGAGAGCTTGGCGACGCGATGCGGTTCGATGTCGAGTTCCCAGCACGCCTGGATGATCGCCGCCGAGATCGAGTCGTGGCCGCAGCCGGCGCAGAGCGTCGAGATCTTGCCCTCGTAGTCGCGGCGCGTGAAGCCGACGCGATTCTTCGTCAGGCTAGGGTGGTGCAGCGTGGGTTTGGCGAGGTAGGTCATTTCAGGCCACCATCCCTTCACGAAGTGGACGCACATTGATGCGCGAGACGCGTTCGGCGATTTCCTGGGTGATGAAGCGCGCGGTGATCGGCGTGCCGTCGTAGTGCAGGACACGAATCAGGCTCGCCGGGCTGACGCCGGCTTCGTTGATCAGCAGCGTCGTCAGTTGTCCGTCGAGGTTCTGCTCGAGCACGAAAACCTTCGAGTGGGCGGCGATGAAATCGGCGATCTCGTTCTGGAACGGGAAGGCGCGGATGCGCAGGGCGTTGATGTAGATGCCCTGCTCGGCGAGCGCGTCGAGCGCTTCGTGCATCGCCGGGCTCGTCGAGCCATAGAAGATCGCCGCGAAGCGCGCCGGGAATTTGGCCGCGGTGAGCACCGGCAGCGGCACCAGCGACTTGGCCGTCTCGAATTTGCGCAGCAGCCGCTGCATGTTGTAGACGTAGTCGGCACCGGCTTCCGAGTAGCCGGCATAGGCGTTCTTGGTCGACCCGCGCGTGAAGTAGCCGCCCTTGGTCGGATGGGTACCCGGATACGTCCGGTAGGGTATGCCGTCGCCGTCGACGTCGAGATAGCGGCCGAAGTCGGTGCCGGCGTCGAGCGCATCGCGCGTCATCACCTTGCCGCGGTCGTACTCGCGGCTCTCATCCCAGGCGAACGGCCGGCACAGGCGCTGGTTCATGCCGATGTCGAGGTCGCTCATGACGAAGATCGGCGTCTGCAGGCGTTCGGCGAGGTCGAGCGCCTGTGCCGACATTTCGAAGCACTCGTAGGGATCCTCGGGAAACAGCAGCACGTGCCGGGTGTCGCCGTGCGAGGCGTAGGCGCAGGCGAGCACGTCAGCCTGCTGCGTGCGCGTCGGCATGCCGGTTGACGGACCACCGCGCTGGACGTTGATCAGCACGGCCGGAATCTCGGCGAAGTAGGCGAGGCCGATGAACTCGGTCATCAGCGAGATTCCCGGCCCGGAGGTGGCGGTGAACGAGCGCGCACCGTTCCAGCCGGCGCCGACTACCATGCCGATCGAAGCCAGTTCATCTTCGGCCTGGACGATGGCGTAGCGATGCTGGCCGGTGGCCGGGTCGACGCGCAACTTCTGCGTGTAACGAATGAACGCCTCGGCGACCGACGACGACGGCGTGATCGGATACCAGGCGCAAACCGTCGCGCCCCCGTAAACGCAGCCCAGCGCCGCGGCGCTGTTGCCGTCGACGAAGACCTTGTCGCCGACCGCGTCGCGGCGCTCGACCTTGAGCGCAATCCGCTTGAGATGCTGTTGCGCGTAGTCGCGGCCGAGGTTGAGCGCCTGCACATTGGCGTCGAACAACTTCTCCTTGCCTTTGTACTGTTCGCCGAAGAGCTTCTCGATCTCGGCCGGATCGATCTCGAGCAGTTGCGTCAACGCACCGATGTAGATGATGTTCTTCAGCAACTGGCGCTCGCGCGAGTCGGTGTAGGCGTTGTTGCAGATCTCGGTGACCGGCATGCCGATGACGTGGATGTCGTCGCGGAAGCGGGCGCGCGGGACGGGCTTGGAACTGTCGTAGAAGAGGTAGCCGCCGGGATCGATTTCGCGGACGTCCTGGTCCCAGGTCTGCGGATTCATGGTGACCATCATGTCGACGCCGCCACGCCGACCGAGGTAGCCGTGCTCGGTCACCCGTACTTCGAACCAGGTCGGCAGGCCCTGGATGTTCGACGGAAAGATGTTGCGCGGCGAGACCGGCACGCCCATGCGCAGGATGGCGCGCGCGAAGAGCTCGTTCGCCGAGGCCGACCCCGAACCGTTGATGTTGGCGAACTTGACGACGAAATCATTGACCGCTTCGATCTTCTGCATTCTCGCTCTCCTCAGGCGGTTTGCTGCTGGGAAGCCTGCGTGCCGCCGCCGCGGCAGGCCGGCCCGGCGTGCGTCATGGCGAGCAGGAACTTCTGCATGTCCCAGGCGCCGGTCGGGCAGCGTTCGGCGCACAGGCCGCAATGCAGACAGACGTCCTCGTCCTTGACCATCACCCGCCCCGTCTTCAATATTTCCGAGACGTAGAGATCCTGGCTCGTGTTGAGCGCCGGCGCGCGCAGGCGCGGGCGCAGTTCGTCCTCCTCAGCGTTGCCGGTGAAGCTGATGCAGTCCATCGGGCAGATGTCCATGCAGGCGTCGCATTCGATGCACAGCTTGGGCGCGAATACCGTCTGCACGTCGCAGTTCAGGCAGCGCTGCGCTTCCTTGAAGGCCAGTTGGGGGTCGAAACCCAGCTCGACTTCGATCTTGATGTTCTTCAGTGCCGCACCGATGTCGCGCAGCGGCACGCGCAGGCGGCGGTCGACCGAGATGGCATTGTCGTAGCGCCAGGCGTGGATGCCCATCTTCTGCGAAATCAGCGTGGTCATCGGGTCGGGCCGGGTGGCAATCTCCTCGCCGTTGAGCAGGCGGTCGATCGAAACCGCCGCTTCGTGGCCGTGCGCGACCGCCCAGATGATGTTCTTCGGCCCGAAGGCCGCATCACCGCCGAAGAAGACGTTGGGCAAGGTCGATTGCATTGTCTTTGCGTCGAGCTTGGGCAGGCCCCACTTGTCGAACTCGATGCCGATGTCGCGCTCGATCCACGGGAACGCATTGTCCTGACCGACGGCGACCAGCACCACGTCGCACGGAAAGTGAGCGTCCGGCTCGCCGGTCGGTACGAGGCTGCGCCGCCCCTGCTCATCGTAGACCGAACGCACCTTCGAGAAGGTCACGCCGGTCAGTCGGCCGCCGTTGTGAGTAAACGCCTTGGGCACCAAATTGTTGAGGATCGGGATGCCTTCGTGCATCGCGTCTTCCTTCTCCCAGGGGCTGGCCTTCATCTGCTCGAAGCCCGAGCGGACGATCACCTTGACGTCATCGCCGCCGAGGCGGCGTGCCGAGCGGCAACAGTCCATCGCCGTATTGCCACCGCCGAGGACGATGACGCGCTTGCTGATCGATGTCGTATGGCCGAAGGCGACGTTGGCCAGCCAGTCGATTCCCAGATGAATGTGTTTCGCCGCCTCCTTGCGCCCCGGAATGTCGAGATCCTGACCGCGCGGTGCGCCGGATCCGACGAACACCGCGTCGTAGCCTTCCGCGAGCAGGTCGCGCAGCGAGCTCACGTACTGGCCACTGCGGAAGTCGACACCGAGCCCGAGAACATAGCCTGTCTCCTCGTCGATGACTTCTTCCGGCAGGCGGAACTTCGGAATCTGGGTGCGCATCATGCCGCCGGCACGGGCGTCGCCGTCGTAGATCACCACTTCATAGCCGAGCGGTGCGAGGTCGCGGGCGACGGTGAGCGAGGCGGGGCCGGCGCCGATGCAGGCGATGCGCCGGCCATTCTTCTGCTCGGCTGGCTGCGGCAGCAGGCCGCGGATGTCCTGCTTGTAGTCGGCGGCGACGCGCTTCAGCCGGCAGATGGCGACCGGCTCCTTGCGGTTGTGGCCGTCCGCCGTCTCCTCCTCGACGCGGCTGCGCCGACACGCCGGTTCGCAGGGGCGGTCGCACGTTCGCCCGAGGATGCCGGGAAAAACGTTCGACACCCAGTTGACCATGTAGGCATCGCTGTAGCGGCCGGCGGCGATCAGGCGGATGTACTCGGGGACGGGAGTGTGGGCCGGGCAGGCCCACTGGCAATCAACGACTTTGTGGAAATAGTCGGGCGCGGCGATGTCGGTGGGCTTCAAGACGAACGTATCCTTTCCTGGAACGAGTCCGGAGCCACACTCTCTGGCCCCACAAGAAATGAACTCCCATACTAACTCGCCGCCGAGACCCTGAAAAGGCCTATGTTTCATGGCGATGTCGTGGCCGACAGCTTCGCCTTCGTTCAGGGTCAGACAGGGCGTGAAAGGCTGCGCTGGCGGGCGCCCAGGCTGCCTGCAACAGGAGGCCGATGGCCGGCAAGGGGCGCAGCAGCGCTTTCCGCGGCAACTCGCCATGAATGAGGGTGGCCAGAAGAATGGTAGGTAGCGGCTGGCGTGCGGCGCAAGATTCTGCCGTGCCGATCAACATTTGTTGCCCATCACCAGCAGATGCCGCTACGAGCCAGACGCTCGTATCCACGACCTTTGCGGCCGACGCCATCGTGCCTGTTGAGGCAGCCATCGCTACGCTGGCCGAGAAACTCGCTCCGCTCATCGAACTGTCGATCGACTTCCGCCGCAGCCTCGCCAAGAAGGGCGAGAAGTCCGAGTTGTTGTGCCGCCAGACGCTGATGCAGCTCGACCAGAATATGCAGCTCATTTCTCCCGGTTGCGAACTGGCTGAAGCGCAAAGCGATCTCGACACCTCGACCTCCTGGTCCCCGGTTTCAGCCGCCTGCGGCAGTTGTTGCGCAAGGCCGACGACACCGAAATGGCCCTCGGTAGCGACATCCTGAGCGCTGCCCTCGAGGGCTATGCGATCGCCAAGGCCTTCGGCAAAGGCGCCGGCGTGGACGCCCTCAAGGAAGCCATGGCGACCCGTTTCAGCGGCCGGCGCCGGGCGGTCAAGCCAGACGCCGAGTAGATCAGCGGCGAGGCTGAACCCTCGCGAGCCCGCTTCCGGGCGGCTAGCCAGGCACAAGCCACGTCCGGACTCGCCGGCATGCCGCCGACGCACCGGCGTCGTTGCGGTGAACCACGCCATCGTCGCCCGAAGACTCGTGTTCGAGGCTTTGCGCTACGGCATCGTGACTCCGAGCGACGGCAGCGTGGCCTTGAACCACGAAAGCGTCCCCTTGCGCGCCGATGTCGTCCTCCCGGACATCAGGTGCCGACTCTCGTAACGACGAAGTCGTCGATGCGGGCGACGACGGCGTCGTTCTTCGCTGCGGCACCGTCGGTCTGAGCGACGATGTCGTTCTGCCGCGCGGCGCTCGCGCTGCTGTAGACGACGGCCGCGTAGCACTCTTCGCTGACGGTCGCCAAGGTGCGCTGCTTGCTTCCCGATGTCGGCTTTGTAGTACGATGAACCAATCGCTGGTGTCGGGCAGGAATGGACGGTGAAGAAGTTTGCCCCAGGCAGTCGTTGAGGCACCCCGGTTTAGGCTATCGACCTGGCTTGCGAACTGCCGCCTTTGACGATTTTTCGTACTGCATAGAATCAGCTAAGATGCGGCGCAAAACCTGCCATGGTAAGGCTTCCAGTGTATCGAGCAGCGCCGAGTTCGGGATCCGGCGGCGGAGTTATGGCGCAAAACTGTCTCCCGATAACCTAGACACCCGAATTGCCCTCGCCATGTCTCCACCCAAGAACGCCAGCACCGACGAGCCGACCAAGCGGCTTGCTGTACTCATCGACGCCGACAATGCCCAGCCTGCAGTAATCGAGGCATTGCTCGAAGAAATTGCCCGGTTTGGCGAGGCGACAGTAAGGAGAATCTACGGCGACTTCACGAGCCCTACGAGTTCCTCATGGAAGAAGTTTCTTAACAAGCACTCGATCAAGCCCATTCAGCAGTTCGCATATACGACCGGGAAGAATGCTACTGACAGTACGATGATCATCGACGCGATGGATTTGCTGTACACGCGGAGATTTGATGGCTTCTGCCTTGTGACCAGCGACAGCGATTTCACCGGCTTGGCAGTCCGGCTTCGCGAGGAGGGACTCCAAGTCTTCGGCTTCGGTGAGCAGAAGACCCCAGAGCCCTTCCGAAACGCCTGCCACAAGTTCATCTTCACGGAAGTCCTTCGCAAGCCTGAGCCAATGCCAGTGGTGGGTCCGGCACAGGCACTAACGACACCGGTTAGCGATCAAACTCGGACATCTGAGGCTTCACTTGCTGCCTTGGCGCGCCCGCCGTTTCCGGAGAAGTTCTTGATTGAGGCGCTTGACAAATCAGTAGATGATTCAGGGTGGTCGCAACTAGGCACCTTTGGCAGCTACCTGCAGAAGATTCAACCGGACTTTGACTCGCGTATCCATGGCTTCAAGAAACTGTCCGATCTCGTACGAGCACGGACGGACCTGTTCACCACGGAAGAACGGCCTGCGCTGGGCAGCAACTACAAGGTGCTGTACGTGCGTGCGCGCACGGGCGTCTAGCCGGTCGGTCAACCGGACCGCATCCTGCGGTATCCGTAGGCGCGGCCCGTTACCTCGGTCGTTGGGCACCACTTCCACGAGCCGGAATGAGCGACAATCTTGCTTTCTCCACCGGAGTTACCTTATGGAACTGACCGCCGTACTCACTCCCGCCGAAGAAGGCGGCTACGTTGCCTTGAATCCAGAGACAGGCACCACTACCCAAGGTGAAACTGTCGAAGAAGCAATTTCCAATCTGCGAGAGGCTACGGCGCTCTATCTGTCGGAGTTCCCCATTCTCGCTCCAGGTCATCCGCTGATAACAACGTTCAGCGTTCCCGTGCATGCCTAAGCTACCGCACGTTTCGGGAGCCGCCGCGATACGAGCGCTGGAGCGTCTCGGTTTCGCGAAGGCTCGCCAATCCGGAAGCCACGTCATCATGCGCCGTGGCTCCAGAGGCTGTGTTGTCCCCGTGCATAGCGAAGTAAAGGCGGGCACCCTGGCGGGTGTCCTGCGTCAAGCGGACGTATCGGCTGAAGAATTCATTTCGGTCCTGTAACCGTGGTGCCCAACCCGGCGGTGCAGCGGACGATGTGCGGCAAAGCGTCGCGCCGCGTCGCTGACCTTGAGCGTTGGACCTCGGAGTAAGCTCACTTAGCATGGCCAGCCAAGGTGATCGCTCAGCCGCGCAGCCGTCGCTCAAGGCCCGGCTGTTGCTGGGCCTGCTTTGCGGGGGCATCGGTCTATTCATCATCCTCAGCTACTTCGGCGTCATTCCCGATAGCTCGGTCGGCCGCTGCCGAGCAATTTTTTGCGACCCGTACCACTGGCAGGTGCTCAGCTTCGGTATCGCTTTCCTTTCTACCGGGCTGGCTTTTGTCATCCCACCGACCTGGCCTCGTCTTGGCCGTCTGGCTTCACTCGGGGTAGTCGGTGGCCTTCTTGCCGGTCTTGTGGGTACATTCTTCTTTCGATGAGTCTGTCCAGGCTTGTCCAGGGTTACGCCTTGCCCATCGAGGTCCAATCGGTTGGCCGGAGGTTTCTCTCCTCCGGCCCCCACACCACCCGGGGCTTCGCCGGCGCTCAGTAGTTCGGGAAGTACTGGGCCGGCGCCAGCGCGATCGGGAACAGCGGTTTGCCGATGAGCGCGCGCGCTGTCGCTTCGGTCACCGAAATGCAGTCGCGGTACTGGCGCGTATCGCCGGCCCTGGACTGGAAATAGCGCGTGGCCATGACGATGCCGACGAGGCGCCCGTCCTTGTCGAGCAGGGGGCCGCCGGACGAGCCGGGCCGGCAGTTGTTGTTCGAGAAAAGGAAGGTTTCGCGCTTGAGTTCGACGCGGTCGAGAAAACGCCCTTCGGACCAGATGACATCGCTCGAACCGCCCGGATGGCCAAAGGTGTGCACGGTGTCCCCGGGGCGCAGGCTGGCCGAATCGCCCCAGGCGATGGTGTCGTTGCCGGCGCCGGGAGCGAAAAGCAGGCAGGCATCCTCGTCTTCGAGGCGCGCATACTTCTCCACTCGGTGGAGCGTTCGCGTGACGCTGTGGATGGCCACCAGATTGTTGGTGGCGCCGCCTGCGAGAACATGGCAGTTGGTGAGGATCCGGTCAGGCCCGATCAGCACGCCGGAGCCGGTGCGACTGCGCTGCTGGATGAAGAACACGGACCAGGCGAGGTAGCGTGCGTCGAAGCCGGGTTGCTTGGCGGCGCGGCTGGGGCGGGTGGCGGCTATGGCCGGCGCGAGGGAATCCGCCGCTGCCGCTGCCGTCGCCGATGTCACGGGAAGCGCAGCGGCGTTGGCGTCAGGGCTTGCCGGCAATTCGGGTAGTGGTGTGGCTGCGGGGGCTTCGGCCGCGGTGGGCGGCGCCTCCGCTCGGGCTTCGTCCGGCGGCGTTGCGGCCGCTGCGGGGACAGGCGCCGGCACTGGCGGCCGATCGGCTGCGGCGAAAGCAGGTGCCGGTGCAGGTCTGGCGCGCCAGAGAAGGACTGTCAGCGTCGCCACCAGGAGCAAGGCGACCCAGGCGCCCGGTCGCAGGGCGCGGCGAGCGGGCGCTTTGGCAGTGGCGCTGCCGAGCGGTTCGGCAGTGGCCGCGCGACGTGCCAGCGCGCGGTCATAGGCGGCGCGCCGCGCGGGATGGCGGAGCGTGTCATACGCGACGGCGAGCAGCGAGAGATCGTCTGGACTACCCTCGAGTGACTGCCGACGGGTCGTGTAGGCGGTGTCGATTTCCTGGCTGTTGGCTTTCGCGGCAACGCCGAGAACATCATAGAGCGTGCTGGAGGAACTCATGCTGTTGATCGCTGGAGGAAATCGGCATTGTAAAATAGCCCTAGCAGTTTTTTTCGGGAGTCTCGATCATGTTGCGCCACCGGTTTGTTTGTGCTTTCGCCTTGCTGGTCGCGCTGTCGGCGCGTGCCGATGTAGTCGACATCGACAATGCCGAGCTCGCCCGTCTTGCCGCCGCCGGGGTGCCGGTGATCGATATCCGCACCGAAGGCGAGTGGAAGGAGAGCGGGATCATTCCGGGAAGCCGGCTGCTCACCTTCGTCGACGAGCGTGGCCGCACCGATGCAGCCGCCTGGCTGGCGAAAGTGCAGGCGGTAGCAAAGCCCGAGCAACCGGTGATCGTCATCTGCCGCAGCGGCAACCGGACCCGGGCAGCGAGCCAGTTGCTGGCGCAGCAGGCCGGCTACCAGAAGGTATACAACGTCAAGGACGGCATTCGCTCCTGGGCCGGCGACGGGCGGCCGCTGGTGGCGGCGCCGACCGCCCTGGTCACCTGTGCGGCCGGATCCCGCTGCTGAGACGGCGCGCGGCGCCGGCCTGCCGCGGGCAGTGTGGCAACTCAGGCGGCCGTTTCGCCGAGAAGCCGCTCATAGACCCGCAGGTCGCCCGGCGAGAAGCAGCAGAACACCACCTCCCGCAGGCGCCCGAGTTCGCGCACCGATGCCCGGACGGTGGACACGGCGACTTCGGCGGCCTGCTCGATGGGGTAGCCGTAGATGCCCGTGCTGATGCTCGGGATGGCGAGCGTCACGAGATCGTTGGCCACGGCCAGTTCCAGCGAGCAGCGATAGCAGGAGGCCAGTCGTTGCGCCTCGCCGCTGCCACCGCCGTGCCAGACCGGTCCGACGGTGTGGATGATGTATCTGGCGGGCAGGCGATGCGCGTGGGTAAGCCTGGCCTCGCCGGTCGGGCAGCCGCCGAGGAGGCGACATTCCGCCAGCAGGCCGGGGCCGGCGGCGCGATGAATCGCCCCGTCGACGCCGCCTCCGCCAAGCAGCGACGAGTTGGCGGCGTTGACGATGGCGTCGACGGCCAGGGTGGTGATATCGGCGCAAATGGCGCGAAGCATCGTGGACATGGCATGGCCCGGCAAGGAGATGGTGTTGCCGCTGCTCGGGAAGTGCCGGTTGCCGGCGCCGCTCTGGCGCGACAAGCGACCCTCTCCGACGGCAGTTCGAAGAGCGGTTCGTTCGGCAATGGTAGGCCGCGCTCTGGGCTGCTACAAGGGCCATGCGAATAGGGTGCGCCAGAGGCGCGCCGGCACTCCCCGGTTTTCTTTCGGCAGGCCCCGGAGTATGCTCTCGAACTATGCCCATACGGTTGGCGTGGCGGCGGTCCCTGGCGTGGAGAGGGTGCTCATGAACCTGGAAAAGGTGGTCTTCGGTTTCTTCATCGTGCTCGCCGCAACGCTCAATTTCGGTTTCGTCATCGGCGAGATCGACAATCCGATGCATCACCACATCTACGAGTTGTTTGCGGCGATCGTCGTCAACCTGATCGCCACCGTCCTGAAGTTCGGCGATCGTACGCAGATCGGCGCGGTGCACCTGTCGACCAGCCTGGTCGCCGACCTGCAACTGGTGGCCGCCGCCTGTGTGTGGGCCATCGCTTTCCACGTCACCGGCGAGGGAATGTCGCGCGAGATCACGACCAGCGTCGTCTCGCTGAGCGCCGGCGCGCTCCTGGCGAACATCGTTTCAGTGGTCCTGCTGATTGCGGAAACCGTGATGTTGCGGCGCTGACGGGCGCAGCGGCATGAACAGCAGCGTGTTCTTCCTGGCCCTGCGGCGGATGCGCGCGCCGTTGATCGTCCTGATCGTCATCTATGCGGTATCGACACTGGGCCTGACCTTGATTGCCGGGGTCGACGCGCAAGGCCAGCCGACGCCACCAATGAGCTTCTTCCACGCGTTCTATTTCGTCAGCTATACGGCGACGACAATAGGTTTCGGCGAGCTGCCGAACGCCTTTTCCGACGCGCAGCGGATGTGGGTCACCGTGTCCATCTACCTTTCGGTCGTCGGCTGGTCGTACTCGATCATCAGCCTGCTGGCGCTGGTGCAGGAGAAAGGCTTCCAGCAGGTATTGCTGACCGGTCGATTTGCCCGCCGCGTCAAGCTGCTCGGCGAACCTTTCTACATCATCTGCGGCTGTGGCGAGACCGGTTTGCTGATCGCCCGGGCGCTCGATCGTGAGGGAATTCGCGTCGTTGCCGTCGAGCGCAACGAACTGCGCATCCAGGAACTCGAGCTGGAGGATTTTTCGGCCGACATTCTCGCGCTTTGTGCCGACGCGGCGCAGCCGCAGCACCTGCTGATGGCCGGACTGAAGCACCGCAGCTGCCGCGGCGTGCTGGCGATGACCGATGACGATTCGGCCAATCTCGCGGTGGCGATTGCCAGTCGCCTGATTAGCCCACGCCTGCGCATCGTTGCCCGCGTCGCCAGTCCGTCGATCGAAGCTAACATGATGTCCTTCGGTACGCACTACGTGGTCAATCACTTCGAGAAGTTCGCCGACTATCTGGCGCAGGCGATCCAGTCGCCGAACTGGTATCGTCTGGTCGATCTGCTCACCGGCCTGCCAGGTCAGGAAATTCCTGAGCGGCACGACCCACCCGCCGGCGACTGGGTGGTCTGCGGCTATGGCCGTTTCGGGCAGGCGGTGGTACGCAATCTCGCGCGGCACGGGGTTGGCCTGACGGTCATCGACCCGGACCCGAACCTGTCGGTCGGCGTCCATCACATCGTCGGTCAGGGCACCGAAGCGGCGCCGCTGCGCCAGGCCGGCGTGGAAACGGCGGTTGGACTCGTCGCCGCCAGCGACAACGACACCAACAACCTGTCGATTGCGATTACCGCCAAGGAGGTCAACGCGGACCTCTTCGTCGTCGTGCGTCAGAACCGGGTCGCCAATCAGGTCCTTTTCGACGCCTACGACGCCGACTTCACGATGGTGCCGTCGCGCATCGTCGCACGCGAGTGCCTGGCGCTGATCACTTCGCCGCTGCTGTCGCGCTTTCTGCACCTCGTTCGCGCTTGGTCGGAAGCGCGCGCGGCAGCGCTCGTCGGCCGGATCGAGGGGCTCTTCGGCCAGCGAGTTCCCGTGATCTGGGGTGTCCGGCTGAATGCCGCCGACGCGCCGGCCGTGCACAGGTTGTTGGTGATGGAGGAGGCGAAGATCGCCCTCGGCAGCCTGCGGCGCGATCCGGCTGCCCGTCAGGAGCCCTTGCCGGTGTTGCCGCTGCTGCTGGTGCGCGACGACCGCGACGAGGAACTACCTGACGACGAGACACTGCTCGAAGCGGGCGACGAACTCCTGTTTGCGGGAACGCGCGCCGCCAAGGCAGCGCAGAACCTGACTCTCGACAATCGCACCGTCCTCGACTACGTCCTTACCGGCGAGGACACGCCCGGCTGGCTGTGGGGCTTGTTGAGCTGTAACAGCAAGGCGGCGAGTCGGCGCCTCGGCGTGCGGCGTCGCGTCTAGGTCGACGCCGTGTCGACGGACGGCGGAGCGTCTCCGTTGAACGGCTGCCGAGCGGTTTCTCCCGTGGCATGGCCGACCGGCGCTGTGACCACCCGGTTGCGTCCCTGCTGCTTGGCGTCGTAGAGGGCCGCATCGGCTCGCTGCAGAGCGATCTCGAGCGGGCACGACGAGGCGTCGGCCAGGCCGAGGCTCAAGGTGATGTCGACGCGGCTGCCGTCAGCCAGCGCGATCTGGCTGGCGGCGGCACTCTGCCGCAGGCGTTCGGCCAGGCGATGGGCTTCCCGGAGTCCGGTTTCCGGGAAGACGAAGGCGAATTCCTCGCCTCCAAAGCGACAGCCCCAGTCCGAGTGACGCAGGGTGCGCGCGAAGATCTCGGCGACTGACTGCAGCACCAGATCGCCGCTGGCGTGTCCATGGCTGTCGTTGATGTGCTTGAAGAAGTCGAGGTCGGCCATACCGACGCAGATCGGCCGGGAATAGCGCTGGGCGCGCTTGATTTCCTCCTCGGCCACCGCCAGGAAATGCCGCCGATTGAACATGCCGGTCAGGCCGTCCGTGGTGGCCAGACGTTCCAGTTGCTCTCGCGTCGTCTCGTTTTCCTGCATCACCTCCCGCAGTTGCCCGATGGCGCGCTCGACCGCGCGGATTTCCAGCATAGATGCTGGGGCGAAGGGTGTGACCGCCTGCCCGGAGCCCAGGGCCGACAAGGCCTGGTCGATCGCCTGCAGGGGCTGGATCAGATGGCGGCGGATGAGGAACACGAAGCCACCGACAAAGACGGCAACCAGCGCCAGGACGAGCAGCAGTTTGCTCCGGCTTTGCAGCATGGTGGCCGACATCCGGTGCAAGTCGGCGGTGGCCAGGTTGACGCCCTCGCTGGAGACGTCGTCGGCGAGCAGCGTCAAGCGGCTTGCCAGCATCGCCCATTCGGCGTGGCGCGCTTCGCTCATGCCTTCGTGCATGGAGCGGCTGAGGAAACGCTCGACTTCTCCGGCCAGGCCGGCGGCGCGTGCATCGGCCAGCACGGCGGGATGGCTGGCCAGCAGGCTGACGATGAACAAGGCCTGCTGGCGGGCGACGGGCGTCCGGCCCGAGAAGACGTGCTCTCCCTCGAGACGCAGTTGTTCGACGTTGCGGGCCAGACGAAAGCGTTCGAGGGTGGCGGGCACGGCGTGGTCGAGCAGGCGCTGCGATCCATCGAGCACCAGATGCTGGTCGACAGCCAGCCAGAACAGCAGAGCCAGGAAAGTGCAGCCGAAAGCACCGCCGACCAGCGCAAAGGCTTTGCCAGCAGGCCATGCGCGCCGGCTCAGGCGCGCGATCAAAGATTGACGTTGCATGCTCGGTGGAGATCGACAGGAAAGCGCTGCCGCCAGTTGCGCTGATCGCTGCCATGCGGACGCCTGGCGAGCGGCCGAGCGAGCGCGGCGCAGCTCGCTACGCACAGTCGAGCGGTGCAGCACAGGACGGTGTGCGGCCTCGGCATTGGCTACTGCAGGCGGAAGGGAAGGTATTCGCTGTTCAGGCGGTCGAACCGGCCATCCCGCTTGATCCTGTCGAAGGCCTTGTTGATCTGGTCGCGCAGTTCCGGGTTTTGCGGGTCAATGCCGAAACACACCTCGCCACTCAGTTCGGGTCGCTGGATGACAGTGGTCACCAGGCCCAGTGACTGGATCGATGGTTCCTGGCGCAAGGTCAGGGCGCTGGCCATCGGCAGCAGCACGGCGTCGGCCTTTCTCTCGGTCAGCAAGGCGGGGAACTCGGCGTGATGCGGCACGTTGACGATGTTCCAGCCGTGCGCCCGGGCGTAGCGCGATTGTGCGCTGCCGGTGACGGCGGCGACGCGAATCCCGGCAGCCCCCGGCTCGACTCCCGGCCGGGCAAACCAGATGCTGCTCGAGCGATAATACGGCTTCGAGAACAGGATCCGGGAGCGCCGTTCCGCCGTATCGAGCAGGCTTACGGCGGCGAAGTCGAATTCGCCTGCCGCTACCGCATCGACCACGCGCTCGAGCGGCATCGCCGTCAACTCGCAGCGCACGCTCATCACATCGCACAGGGCATGTGCCACGCGTACGTTGAAGCCGGCGAGCTTGCCGGCGGCGTCGACAAAGGACATTGGCGGCGATTTGCTCAGCACGGCGACGCGTAACGTCCGCTCGCTGGCGCCGACGGGAAGGCTCAGCCCGAGGGCCAGCAACAGCAGGCAAGCTTGACTACGGATGCCGGGCACGATATTTCACTCCCTTGGTCGTACTACGCTGAAGTCTAGCATTTCTGCATGACCATGTAGTCGGACACACTCGAAGAGGCGCGCTATGCCGAACCTGCAACTGTTGTTCTTCTCCGCACGCATGCTGCGTCGCGATGCCCGTGGCGGTGAGCTACGGCTGCTGGCGGCGGCGCTGGCGGTGGCCGTGGCGGCGCTGACGGCGGTCGGCTTCTTCGCCGACCGTGTTCGCCAGGCGCTTGACCGTGAGTCCCACCAGTTGCTCGGTGCAGACCTGCTGCTGACGGCGGATCATCCGTGGCCGGCGGAACTGGCCGCCGATGCGCGCGCGCGCGGGCTGCAGGTGGTCGAGACGAGGACCTTCCCGAGCATGGTGACGCGCGCTGCAGGCGACGACCTGCGCGCGCAATTGGCCGAGATCAAGGCGGTGGAGACCGGTTATCCGCTGCGCGGGACACTGCGCACGGCCCCGGCGCTGAATGTGGCCGACGCTCCGGCGCGCGGCGTACCGGCCGCCGGCACGATCTGGATCGACGAGCGTCTGGCCTCGGCGCTGGCGGCACGCGTTGGCGATCCGGTCGTCGTCGGGCGGGCCTCGCTACGCGTCGCTGCGGTGCTGACGCTCGAGCCTGATCGCGGCATCAATTTCTTCAGCGTCGCCCCACGCCTGCTGATGAACCTCGACGATTTGCCGGCGACCGACCTGCTGCAGGTGGGTAGCCGGGTCGGCTACCGCCTGCTGCTGGCCGGCGACCAGCAAGTCGTGCAGCGCTTCCAGCGCGAGATCGAGCCGCGCCTGGCGCGCGGCGAACGGATCGAAGACCCGCAGAACGGCCGGCCGGAGATCCGTGTCGCGCTCGAACGGGCGCAGAAATTCCTCGGTCTCTCGGCGCTGCTGACCGTCGTCCTGGCCGCCGTGGCCGTGGCGCTGGCGGCGCGGCGCTACGTCCAGCGCCACCTCGACCCGTGCGCCGTGATGCGTTGTCTTGGTGCGACGCAGGGCCTGCTGCTGCGCCTATATCTTGGACAGTTCGCCGTTCTGGGTGTGTTGGCGGCGGCGCTCGGCTGCGGGCTCGGCTACCTCGCGCATTTTGCCTTGTACGCCTGGCTGGCGCAGTTGCTGGCGACGCCGTTGCCGTCACCGGGTCTGTTGCCGGCGGTGCAGGGCGTCGTCGTTGGTCTGGTGCTGCTCTTCGGTTTTGCCGTGCCGCCCCTGCTGCAGCTCAAGAAGGTATCGACGCTGCGCGTTCTGCGCCGCGAGTTGGGCAGTCCGCGCAGCGCTCTCCTGGGCGGCTACGTGGTCGGCTTCCTGGCACTCGCCGGCCTGATGTTCTGGGTGGCCGGCGAGGTCGAACTCGGCACCTGGGTGGTCGGTGGTTTCAGCGTTGCGCTACTCGTGTTTGCCGGGATCGCTCGTCTGGCCGTCAGGCTCGCTGCCGCGGCGCGCGGCGGCGGCCGCTCGGGCAACGGCGGACAGGCCGGGATCGGCTGGCGCTATGGCCTGGCGAGTCTCGAGCGACGGGCGAGCGCCAGCGTCGTCCAGATTGTCGCGCTGTCCCTCGGTCTGATGGCCCTGTTGCTGCTCACCGCGATCCGCGGCGACCTGCTCGATGCCTGGCGGCGCGCCGTTCCGCCGGAAGCACCGAACCGCTTCGTCATCAACATCCAGCCGGAGCAGGTGGCGCCGGTGCGTGCGGCACTGACGGCGCAGGGCCTGTCGCCGGAACTGGCACCGATGGTGCGTGGGCGCCTGACCCGCATCAACGGCGTCGAGGTCAGTGCCGCCAGCTACAGCGACGACAGGGCGCAGCGGCTGATCGATCGCGAGTTCAATCTGTCGATGCGCGCCGGTCTACCCGAGGGCAACCGGCTGAGTGCGGGACGCTGGTTCTCGAGCGCCGATCTCGCGGGCGATGGCGATGACGGGGCAGCTTCCGTCGAGGATGGTCTGGCCAAGACGCTTGGCCTGGGAGTCGGCGACCGCATCGAGTTCGTCGTTGCCGGCGAGGCGATCCGCTTGCGTGTGGTCGGTCTGCGCAAAGTCAATTGGGATACCATGCGTGCCAACTTCTTCGTCCTGACGCCGCCCGTGGTTCTCGATGGCTACCCGGCCAGCTGGATCACGAGCTTCTACTTGGCTCCCGAGGAAGCGGATTTCGTCAATCGCCTGATTGGCGAGTTCCCCAATCTGACGGTCATCGATGTCGCGGCGATCCTGCGTCAGTTGCAGTCGATCATGGATCAGGTGGCACGCGCGGTGCAGTTCATTTTCCTGTTCACGCTCGCTGCCGGCGTCATCGTTCTCTATGCCGCATTGGCTTCGGCAGCCGAGGAGCGCCGCTACGAACTGGCGGTGATGCGCGCCCTGGGCGCCCGTCGCGAGCAGTTGCGGCGAGCGCTGCTGGCCGAGTTCGCGGCCATCGGTGCGCTCTCGGGGCTGATCGCCTCGCTGGGCGCGATCGCCGTCGGCCAGTTTTTGGCGCGCCAGGTATTCCGTTTCGAGGTGGCGATCGATCCATGGCTGCCGCCGGCGGCGATTCTCTGCGGTGCCTTGCTGGTCACCGGAGCAGGGTGGTTTGCCGCCGCACGCTTGCTGCAGGCCGCGCCGCTCGAAGCGCTGCGGGGAGGCAGCGCCTAGCCGGCAGTGCTGGCGACGCCGCCTTATCCGTTATCATACGGATCGCCGTCAAAAGCGGCCGTAGACCATCGGTGCGCGGCCGTTGCCGTGGCGAGTGTGTACCAACGGGGAGAAGGAGTTTCGACATGAAGGGCAAGACATTGCTGGTATTGCGGCACGGGAAGTCGGATTGGACTACCGGTCACGAAGATTTTCATCGCCCACTGGTCAGTCGTGGTGAGGTGGGTAGCCGCAAGATGGGGGCGTGGATCAAGCACGAGAAGTTGCTCCCCGACGCCGTTCTCAGTTCGCCGGCGGAGCGTGCGCGGGCGACCACGGTGGCGGCCTGCAAAACGATGGGACTGTCGTTGAACAAAGTGCGCTGGGACGAGCGCCTCTACGCGGCGCCGGTCGAGGATCTGCTGGCGGCACTGGCCGAGTGCCCGAAGAACGTCCATCGGGTAATGTTGGTCGGCCACAATCCCGGCCTGGAAGAACTGGTCGAGTATCTGGCGGCCGGCGGCTTCACCGTTCCCGATGACGGCAAGGTGTTGCCGACCTCGGCACTGGCCCGACTGGAAATGGTCGAGGACTGGCAGAACCTCGGGCGTGGCTGCGCCAGCCTGATCTCGCTGACGCGGCCTGGCCAGGTGCCCGACGACATTGCGGACAGGGAGCCCAAGGTCGACGACGATGAGCCGCGAGGGCCGGTTCCCGACTATTTTTTCACCCAGTCGGCGGTTCTTCCCTATCGCCTCGTCGACGGCAAGCTGGAGCTCATGGTGATCGCTTCACGCAAGGCGACCCGCTGGGTCATTCCCAAGGGCGTCAAGGAGCCCGAGCTGTCGCTGCGCGACTCGGCGAGCAAGGAGGCACTCGAAGAGGCGGGAGTGCGTGGTGAACTCGACGCCGAGCCGATTGGCCATTACGACTACGCAAAGTGGGGCGGCGTGTGCAAGGTGGCGGTGTTCCCGATGGCCGTGAGCGAAAGCGTTCCTGAAGACGAGTGGGAGGAGAGCCATCGGGAGCGACGCTGGGTTGGGCCGAAAGAAGCGAAGCGCCTGCTCGACGAACCTGCCCTGCGCAAACTGGTCGGCAAGTTGGCCAAGCGGCTCCTCGAAACCTGAACTCGCGACTGGAATCGCGCAGGTCAGCGCGGCAATCCGGTTCGGCAAAGCGTTGCCGGATGTTCCTGACGCCGCGCCGGGCTGACATCCGGCGCTCCGCGTCAGGCGGCGGCTACGAGTCCGCTTTGCTGCTGGTGAGAATGCCGACCAATTCCAGGTAGTCTTTCTGATTCTGGCGGATGACCAGGAAGAACACCACGCCAAGAAGCCCCGCGAAGATCAGAATCGGCAACTCGTGCCAACCGAGACTTGCCAGCAGTTGGAGATTCATGGCTTCCTCCTGTCAAGGGATTGCCGCAATCGGCTCCGGCCCCGACCGTCCATAACGACTCTACGACCGCTGGTCACATTTCTTGGTTCCGGTTCGGCTAAGCAGCAGCCGATCGCGTCCAGTGGAGTGGGCGAGCCGCGCCGGCCCGCCCTTTTCGCAGGCCGGGTCAGATCACGCGCACGCGAATCACGTGCGCAGACGTCTTGATGGCGTCGATCACCGCGTCGCCGGGCTCGCGCTCGACGTCGACGATATTGAAAGCCAGCTCGCCGCGGCTCTTGTTCATCATGTCGACGACGTTCACCTTGTTGTCGGCAAGCACGGAAAGAACGTGCCCGAGGACGCCCGAGACATTTTCATTGGCGAAGGTGATGCGCGATGTACCGGGGCTGCGCTCCATGCTGATCTTCGGGAAGTTGACCGAGTTAACGATGTTGCCGTTCTCGAGATAATCCACCAGTTGGTTGGCCGCCATGACCGCGCAGTTTTCCTCGGATTCTTCGGTGCTGGCGCCGATGTGCGGCATGGCTATGATCTTCGGATGGCCGAGCAGCGTCGGTTCGGGAAAGTCGCAGACGTACTTGCCAAGCCTGCCGCTGTCCAGACTGCGCAGGATGGCCGCCGAATCCACGATCGCGTCGCGGGCGAAGTTGAGCAACACGGCTCCTTCCTTGATCACCGCCAGCGTATCGCTGTTGAGCATGTGCCGCGTCGCGTCGACCGCCGGCACGTGCAGCGAGACGTAGTCGGAGCGGGCCAGCAGCGATTGCAGGTTCTCCATGCGGCTGACTTCGTTCGACAGGCGCCAGGCGGCGTCGATCGACAACACCGGATCAAAGCCGACCACCTGCATGCCCATGGCCAGCGCCATGTCGGCAACCATCGAGCCGATCGCCCCCAGACCGACGATGCCGAGCGTCTTGCCGCTGATCTCGTGACCGGCGAAGCGGGACTTTTCCTTCTCGAGGCGTGCCGACATCTCGGCGGCATCGTTCAGCTCCCCGAGCGATTGCACGAAGTTCATGCCGTCGACGATGCCACGAGCGCTCAGCAGCATGCCGGCCATCACCAGTTCCTTGACCGCGTTGGCGTTGGCACCCGGGGTGTTGAAGACGACGATTCCCTGCTTGCCATATTCGGCGACCGGAACGTTGTTGACGCCCGCACCGGCGCGCGCGACGGCGAGCAGCGACGCCGGCACATCGATGCCCTGGAGCTTCTGACTGCGCAGGAGGAAGGCGTCGGGGTGGGCGATGTCACTGCCGACTTCGTACGCCTGACGGGGGAATCGATCGAGGCCCTTGACCGAGATCTTGTTGTAGGTTCTGACCTTGTACATGGAAATGTCGCTCTGAAAGGGGGTTGTGGTAAGGGTGCGGCGCCGCGGAATCAGGCGGCGACCTGCTGGTAGGCCCAGGCAAGCCATGGCATCAGCGCCTGCAGGTCGGCCGTCTCGACGGTCGCCCCACACCAGATGCGGATGCCTGCCGGTGCGTCCTTGTACGAGCCGATGTCGAACGCCACGCCTTCGCTGTCGAGCAGCTTGACCAGCTTCTTGACCTGCTCGGCGTCGAGTTGCACACTCAGGCAGACGCTGGTGTTGGAGCGGGTCGCCGGATCCTTGGCCAGGAAGGAAATCCAGTCGTTGGCGGCAACGAAATCGGCAATCACCGCCAGGTTGGCTTCACTGCGGGCGATCGCTGCCTTGACGCCGCCAATCGCCTCGATCCAGGTGAGGGCGTCGAGATAGTCGGCAACGCAGAGCATCGACGGCGTGTTGATCGTTTCGCCCCGGAAGATACCTTCGCTGAGCTTGCCGCCCGAGGTGAGGCGAAAGACCTTCGGCAAGGGCCAGGGTGGGCTGTAGGACTCGAGACGGGCGACGGCGCGCGGGCCGAGGATGAGCATCCCGTGTGCACCTTCGCCGCCCAGCACCTTCTGCCAGGAGAAGGTCACCACGTCGAGCTTCGCCCAGGGCAAGTCCATGGCGAAGACGGCCGAGGTCGCGTCGCAGATCGTCAGGCCGGCCCGGTCATCCGGGATCCAGTCAGCGTTGGCGACCTTGACGCCGGAGGTCGTGCCGTTCCACGTAAAGACGACATCGTTTTCGAAATCGACCTGCGAGAAATCGACGATGTCGCCGTAGTCGGCTTTCAGCACCCTGGCGTTCGCAAGCTTCAGTTGCTTGACGACATCGGTGGCCCAGCCCGAGCCAAAGGACTCCCAAGCCAGGACGTCCACGCCGCGCTGGCCGAGTAGCGACCACATCGCCATTTCCACCGCCCCGGTATCCGAACCCGGCACCACACCGACCCGGTAGCCTTCGGGCAGGCCGAGGATACGAGCGGTCTCCGAACACGCCAGGCCCAAGGCTTTCTTGCCGAGCGCCGAGCGATGCGAGCGCCCCAGCGTGTCGAGCTTCAGGGCACTGACGTCGTAGCCCGGCCGCTTGCTGCAGGGCCCCGAGGAGAAATTCGGATTCTTGGGTTTTGCTGTGGGTTGCATGATTGCCTCTGTCTTGGGGGAAAGGGAACGAGGGGGCCGGCGCCTGCCTGCAGGTCCGGGGGGCGCCAGCGAGCCAGCCCCGAATTGTAACAGACTGAGTTTTCGCGGGAAGCAGGAGCCCGCTGCAACGGGGTTTGCGGCCGTTGCCGTGCGCGCCCGGAGCGGGCCCGCGCCGGCAGTGCTGGCAGCGTGCGTCAGAGTGCTGGGGGGACTTCCTGGATCCCCTGTCAGCTCGTATTGCCGCTTCCGGGTTTGGCGATGCGCGTTGAGGAATTGACTGGCGGACCCTAAAGTAAACCGTTTTCGTGCCGTTTCTGGCTTAGGGAGGTCATCGAAGCCTCAGGCAAACTGCACAGGTCGTTCCCGGTGGCTGTCGGGAGCGTGGCCGCCATGGTTGTCTGCTGCATCGTATCGGCCATGACAGGGAACGCTGGGCGAAGCGTTTCGACATCAGAAGAAAGGTTCCATCGAATTGGTCATCGCGGCGGGTGGCTCTTGCGGCGGCAGTTGGCGGTGTCTGTGCGGGGTTGTCTTGCACGGGCGGTTGCTTGCGGCCAGCCGGTTGGCGGCCTCTGTCTTGCCGCGGGGCAGCGGACCGGCACCTCCGGACCGCCGTGCCGCGGTTCGCCGACGCGGTTTTCGCCTGGAGGTTCCACGATGAGTAGCGGGGCCACGCACTCTGATCTGCTTTCGGACCTGTTCCTGCCGGCAGCGGGGGAGGCGGCAACCGCCGCTATGGGCAATCCCTGGAAGGTGTTGCTGGTCGACGACGAACAGGACGTCCATGCCGTGCTCCACCTGGCTCTGCAGGACGTCGTGATCGACGGCCGCCCGTTACTGCTGCTCGATGCCCTGTCGGCGCAGGAGGCGAGAACCGTGCTGGTCGCCCATCCCGACGTCGCCCTGATCCTGCTCGACGTCGTGATGGAGTCCGATCGGGCCGGCCTTGACCTCGTTCGCCACGTTCGCGACGACCTTGGCAACCGCAGCGTGCAGATCGTTCTGATTACCGGGCAGCCGGGTTACGCACCCCAGCGCGAGGTGGTCATCGGCTACGAAATCGACGGCTACCGACTCAAGTCGGAATTGAGCGCCGACCGAATCTGCGTTTCGGTCTACTCGGCTATCCGCACGCACCGCCTCATCCGCGCGCAGGAAGCGCTGCAGGAGGAACTCCATCAGAAGGTCAAGGTGCTCGACGACACGCTGCGTGCTCTGCGCGAGAGCGAGGACAACCTGATCCGGGCGCAGTCCGTCGCCCATGTCGGCAGTTGGACCTATGACCTGGCGAAGGACGAGATGCACTTGTCGATGGAAACCTGCCGGATCTATGGTCTGGCCGGCGGTAGCGTCGGTAGCTACGCGACGTACCTGGCGCGTGTCGTGCCCGAAGATCGCCAGTCGCTCGTCGCCGCCTGGCAATGCGCGCTCGACAAGGGTGGGGCCTTCGAAAACGAGCACCGCGTCCGGGTCGGCAAGAGCATTCGGCAGGTTCGCGTCAATGCCGACGTGCTCCGCGATGCCGATGGCCGGCCCGTTCGGGGCCTCGGCACGACGCAGGACATCAGTGAGCGCAAGCAGGTGGAGGGGGAACTCAGACGTTCGAACGCCGAACTGGAACAGTTCAGCTACGCGATTTCGCACGATCTACGGCAGCCCCTGAGAATGATCTCCAGCTACCTGCAACTGCTTGGCATCAGCCTGGGCGACGGACTCGACGCCGAGTGCCGCGAGTACTTCGGGTTTGCCATCGACGGCGCCAAGCGCCTCGATCGCATGCTCGTTGCGTTGCTCGAGTACTCGCGCGTCGGCCGTCTGGGTGAGCCGCCGACATGGGTCGACAGCCGAGCCATCCTCGACGAGGCATTGCTGTTTCTCCAACCGGCGATCGCCGAGGCGGAGGCCACCGTCAAGGTCCACGGGACCTGGCCACGGGTCCTCGTTCGGCCGGACGAGATGCTGCGACTGATCCAGAACCTGATCGGCAATGCAGCCAAGTTCCGCGTCGCCGGGCGGACGCCCGTGATCACCATTGCCAGCAGGGTAAGCGCCAGCGACTGGTCGCTCTCGGTGGCCGACAACGGAGTCGGTATCCACCACGCTCAGGTCGGGCGCCTGTTCCAGATGTTCCAGCGTTTGCAGAGCCGTGCCATCTACGAAGGCAGCGGCGTCGGCCTGGCACTCTGCCGCAAGATCGTCGAGCACCATGGCGGGCGCATCTGGGTCGAGTCGAGCGGCGAAGGCGAGGGCAGCCGCTTCTGCGTCGTGCTGCCGCTGGCCGAGGGGGGAGTATGAGCGGACCGGCGACTGGACTTGCGCCGGCCAGGGACGGGCTGTTCTGCCGGCCGGCCTACGTGGCCCTGTTGGTCTTCTCGCTGGCGGCCGCGGTAACTGCCGGGCTGATCTGGCGTTACGAGGCCGACCGCCGGCAGGCAGAGCGCGCTGCGCTCAGCGGGCTGGCGGCTGAGCGCGCCTGGGCGCTGCAGACCAGTATCGAGCACGCGCTGTCCCTGACCGACACCTTGGCAGTGATGCTGCGCCAGGGCAAAGGCAGCATTCCCGACTTCGAGGCGACGGCGGCTCGCTTGCTGCGTCTCTACCCTGGCGCCGTGGCGCTGCAACTGGCGCCGCGAGGGGCCCTTGCCCTGACGCTGCCGTCTGCGGTCAACGCGGAAAGGATGGGTCACGACCTGCTGCGTGATCTGGAATCGGCGAACGAATCGCCAGCGGCCGGTGACGGACGTCGCTTGACACTGAGCGGTCCCCTGACGTTGCGCGAGGGCCGGCAGGTGGCTGCCGGTCGCCTGCCGCTCTTCCTCGATGATGGCCAGGGTCGGGAAGCCTTCTGGGGCTTTGCTGTCGTCCTTCTGGCGATTCCGGAAGTGCTGGCCCAGGCGCGCTTGGCGGAACTGCAGGAACGTGGATACGCCTGGGAACTGTCGCGCGTCGATCCGACGACGCGCCAGGAGCAGGTGATCCGCGCGTCGTCGTCACCTCTGGTCGCTCCCGTCGAACGCAGCCTGCCTGTCGCTGACGTGACCTGGACGTTGCGGATCGCTCCGGTGCTGGGCTGGCAGGACGTGTCAGGCGTGTTGTGGAAGTGCGCCGCCGCCCTGCTGCTCAGTCTGCTGCTCGCCTGGCATGCGGCATGGCAGGCAAGACTGTTCGCTGCGACCAGGGCGCACGGGCGGAATCTCGAGCTGCGGGTCGCCCAGCGAACGGCTGATCTGCAGCGTTTTGCCGAGGTTACTGCCCATCACCTGCAGGAGCCGGTACGCCGGGTCGCCAGCTATGCCGGCCGCCTGCGCGCCCAGTTGGCCGGGCGCGTCGACGATGCGGAGGTGCAGGCTTCGCTCGACTTCATCAACCAGCAGGCGCTTCGACTGCAGGAACTGCTCCGCGATGTCGAGCTGTATCTGGCTGCCGATCAGCCGCGCGGCAGCATCGAGGCCTGCGATGCCGAGCAGACGCTGAGCAGGGTACTGGTGGAATTTGCCGACGTGATCGCCCAGGCGGCGGCCCGGGTCGAAGTGGGCAGGCTGCCTGCGGCCATGATCGACTCGCCGCGCTTGCGCGAACTCTTCCGGGTCGTGCTCGACAACGCCCTGCGCCATGGGCGCGGTGCCCAGTCCTTGCGGATCGAGATCGCCGGCGAGCGAGTCGGCGCCTCGGTGCGCTATCGCATCAGCGACAATGGTCCGGGGGTCGAAGACGAATACCGGCAGCGCGTGTTCCGGGTCTTTGAACGGCTGGCAACGAGTGGCGGAGGGACCGGCGTCGGCCTGGCCATTCTCCGCCGCATCGCCGAGAGTGCGGGCGGTTACGCCTGGCTCGAAGAGGCTGCCGGCGGTGGCTGCAGCGTGCTGATCGAACTGCCCGCGGGGGATGTCGCACCGACGGCGCCGCACGCTACCCTGGAAGCGCGGCCGTGACCGGAGTGGCTTCCCCGCTGCGCATTCTGCTCGTCGAAGACGATGCGGCGGATGCCCACCTCGTCCGGCTGGCCATGGCCGAGACCCGCATCAACGCCACGCTCGAGCATGTCGTCGACGGTCGTGAAGCACTCGAGTATCTGCGCCGCGAGACCGATCGCTTCAAGGAAGCGCTGCGTCCCGACCTGATTCTTCTCGATCTCAACATGCCGCGCCTGGACGGCCGGGAGTTTCTCGTCGCCGTGAAGGCGGACGTAGCGTTGCGGGCCATCCCGGTGGTCGTGCTGAGCACCTCTGACGTCGAGCGGGATGTGCGGGGGGCGTACCGACTCGGGGCGGCCGGATACGTGGCCAAACCGCTGGATGTGAGCGAGTTCATTGCCGAGATCCGCCAACTCGGTGAATACTGGACCTCTCTGGTGCGGCTGCCTGAACGCCGGTGAGCCCAATCACATGAACCAGCGACTACAAACCAGGCGCCTCCTGATTGTCGAGGACGAGCCCGGCGACGCCCGGCTGATGCAACTGGCGATCGTCAGGAACGGTTTCGCTACCGAGATGAGCAGTGCGGCCGATGGGCGGGAAGCGATGCGGTGTCTGCGCCGGGAGGGAGCACGCTGGGCCGGGGCGGTACACCCCGACCTGATTCTGCTCGATCTCAAGATGCCCGGCCAGGGTGGCCTCGAGTTCCTCGCGGCAATCAAGCAGGATGAGACGCTGCGCGCGATTCCGGTGGTCGTGGTGACGACGTCGCTACTGGAAGCTGACGTTCGCCGCGCTTATGAGCTTGGTGCCGCCGGCTATGTGCAAAAGCCGGCGGACCTGCGCGAGTTCATTGCCACCGTGCGAATATTGGGCGAGTACTGGTTCAAACTGGTGCGCCTGCCGCAAAATGGCGAATGAACCTGGGCGGATACGCGTGCCAGGTAGTGCACCGCGGATGCCGGCGATGCGCGGCGACGCACTCGCCGCGTCGCCGGTGCGGGTGATGGAGAACGGGGAATGAGTACAGCGATCCAACAGCGGATTTCCATTCTGGTGATCGAAGACGACGCCGGTGACCTGGGCCTGATCCGGGCCCACGTTCGCCTTGCCGGTCTTCGCTGCATCGGCGACAAGGATCCGGTGACCTGGGTACCGACACTTGCCGAGGGGGTTGCCGCCGCCACGGCGAGCCGGCCGGACGTCGTGCTGCTCGATCTTTCGCTGCCGGACTCGGCCGGACTCGCCACGGTGCAGGCGATGCGCCGGGTGATCCCGGATGTGCCGATCATCGTGCTTACCGGTCGCGACGATCACCAGCTCGCCGAGGCAGCGCTGCGGGCCGGCGCACAGGACTACCTGGTCAAGGGCCAGTTCGAGCACGACGCCCTCGGTCGCGCGATACGGCACGCGCTGGTCCGCCAGCGGCTGGAATCGCGATTGCGGCTCTTCGAGGCGGCATTGAATTCGGCCGCCAACGGCATCGTCATCACCGACGTCAATGCGGCCATTGAGTGGGCCAATCCGGCGTTCACGGCAATGACCGGGCGAACGCTGGCGGAAGCCGTCGGCCGCACTCCCGGCGAGGTGCTCAAGTCGGGCAGGCAGGACGCGGCGTTCTACCAGCGGATGTGGGCAACGATCCTCGCCGGTCAGGTCTGGAGCGGGGAACTGGTCAACCGACGCAAGGACGGCAGCGTCTACGACGAGGCGCTGACCATTTCCCCGGTTACCGACATGAACGGCAGGATTCAGCATTTCGTCGCCATCAAGCAGGATATTTCCGAACGCAAGGTGACCGAGGAACGCGTCCAGCACCTCGCCCATCATGATCAACTGACCGATCTGCCGAACCGCGCCCTGCTCAGCGACCGGCTGGCGCAGGCTGTGGCGCAGGCGCGGCGGGACCGCGGGACGCTGGCCCTGATGTTCCTCGACCTGGACCAGTTCAAGCCGGTCAACGATACCCTGGGTCATGACGTCGGCGATCTTCTGCTGAAGGAGGTGGCGCTGCGTCTGCAGAGTTGTGTGCCCCGCGAATCGGACACCGTTTCACGCCTCGGCGGTGACGAGTTCGTCATCCTGCTGGCGCAGATGGACAAGGCGGCGGATGCTGTCGTCGTCGCCGGCAAGATCCTTGCGGCGCTTCAACGGCCGTTCGCCATCGGCCCCCACGAGATCGGCATTTCGGCCAGCCTCGGCATCGCCGTCTATCCGCAGCACGGTGAAGACGTCAACCGGCTCCTCAAGAACGCCGACACGGCGATGTACCACGCCAAGAAGGCAGGGCGCAACTGCTACCGCTTCTTCCGCGCGCTGACCGATCAGGCTGGAGGCTAGACTGGACAGCGGCGATGACTGAGGAATTCGCCACGGGCACGAGTCGGCCCGACGACGCGGGCTTCCGGCAGCCTTCACAGGCGTTCCTGAGATACTGCGCCTGGTCGATTCTGGCTGCCGCGACGGCGGCCGCGTCGACCATTCTGTTGACCATGGCCGACCAACCGTGGCGGGTCAGCGGTCCCGTGCTCATGGCCTTGGTCGCCCTGGCTGCCTTGCGCCTCTTGTCGGCCGGCCGTCAGCGAGCCGCGCAGACGGTTCTCGTCTGGGGATCCTGGGTTGCCGTGACCGGGGTTTCGACGTTCTTCGGTGGTCTGCGCGCCCTGCTGGTCGTCGCCTATCCACTGCTGATCCTGATGGGCGGCTGGCTGCTTGGCCTGCGTGCAGCGGCCGTTCTGGCCTCGCTGACCGTGCTCGCGATCGTCGGCTTCGTGGTCGGCGATGCATGGGCCTGGCTGCCGACGCCACCGCCCACTCCGGCCGTGATGCATGGTCTGGTGCAAGGCGCTTGCAGCCTTGTGGCCCTGCTCCTGATCGTCTTTCTGGTGCGCTCGTACCAGAGCCGGATCGATGACGTCCGTCGCTTGGCCAGCGATCTCGCCCAACGGACCGCGGAACTGCAGGCACGCGAAGCCGATCTCAACCGCGCGCAGGCAGTTGCCAACGTCGGTAGCTGGGTCTACGACCTGGTCAGCGGCAGGATAGACATGTCGGCCGAAACCTGTCGCATCCTGGGTCTGCCCACAGGAACGGTCGGCAGCCTGGACGCCTTCATGGCGCGCGTCCACCCCGACGACCGCGACACCCTGCAGCAGGCCGCCGCCGCCGCCCTCAGGGGCGAGCCGTTCGACAACGAGCTGCGCCTCGTCTTTGGCGAGACGACACGGTGGATAACGCAAAGGGCGGAGGTGGAGTTCGACGAGGAGGGCAAGCCGCTGCGCAGTCTCGGCACGACCCAGGACATTACGGCGCGGAAGCAACTGGAAGCCAGCCTGCGCGAACAGAAGGAGTTCTTCCGACTGATTTCGGAAAGCATTGGCGAGCACATCGCCGTCCTCGATCTGCAGGGCCAACGACTTTACAACAGTCCTTCGTATGGGCAGTTTTTCGGCGATACCAGGGATCTGCGTGGCAGCGACTCGTTTGCCGACGTCCATCCCGAGGACCGCGAGCGGGTGAAGCGGGTATTCAGGCAGACGACCGAGACTGGCCGGGGCCAGGAGATCGAGTATCGCCTGGTGCGTAACGATGGCAGCGTCCGCCACATGGCGTCGGCCGGACGCGTTCTCGGGGACAGGCAGGGGGAGGCGGCACGCGTCGTCGTCGTATCGCGCGACGTTACCGAGCGCAAGCAGGCCGAACAGTGGGAGCGGATCGCCGCCACCGCTTTCGAGTCCCAGCAGGGCATGTTCATCACCGATGCCAATGCCGTCATCCTGCGCGTCAACCAGGCGTTCACCGACATCACAGGCTACGCCGCCGACGAGTGCATCGGTCAGACGCCGAAACTGCTCAGTTCGGGAAGGCACGACGCGAGCTTCTACGCAGCGATGCGCGAGAGCATCGAACGCAACGGCGTCTGGCAGGGCGAGATCTGGAATCGCCGCAAGAATGGTGATGTCTTCCCGGAGTGGCTGACGATTTCCTCGGTCAGGGATGGCGACGGCGTGGTGACCCACTACGTGTCGGCACTCACCGACATGAGCGCGCACAAGGCGGCACAGGAAGAGATCAGGCATCTCGCGTTCTATGACGCGCTGACCGGCTTGCCGAACCGCCGCCTGCTGCACGATCGTCTGCGGGTAGCCATCGCGTCGAGCGTGCGCAGCGAGCGCCAGGGCGCCCTGTTGTTCATCGATCTCGACAATTTCAAGACGCTCAACGACACGCTCGGGCACGACATGGGCGATCGCCTGCTGCAGCAGGTCGGCCAGCGGCTGAGCAGCAGCGTGCGCGAAGGGGATACGGTTGCCCGTCTCGGGGGCGATGAATTCGTGGTCATGCTCGAGAACCTCGGCGAGCGGCCCGAGGAGGCGGCCGGCCAGAGCCGGATCGTCGGCGAGAAGATCATCAAGCTGCTCAACCGCCCCTACGACCTGTCGGGTCACGACTATCACAATACGCCGAGCGTCGGCATTACCCTGTTTGGCGGGCAGCAGGTCGGCATCGACGAGTTGATGAAGCGAGCGGACCTGGCCATGTACGAGGCCAAGGCGTCGGGCCGCAACGCCCTGCGCTTTTTCGACCCGCGCATGCAGGCCGTGGTGACTGCACGTGCCGACATCGAGAAGGATCTGCGCGCAGCCGTCGGACGGCAGAGCTTCTTCCTGGCCTACCAGCCGCAGGTGGACGCGAGCGGACAAGTCATCGGTGCCGAGGCGCTGCTACGCTGGCAGCATCAACAGCGTGGCACCGTCTCGCCCGCCGAGTTCATCCCGGTTGCCGAGGAAACCGGCCTGATCCTGCCCCTCGGCCTGTGGGTGCTGGAGACCGCGTGCGCCCAGGCGGCACTGTGGGCCGCCAGGCCGGGGAGGGAACGTTTCACGGTTTCGGTCAACGTCAGTGCCCGGCAGTTTCGGCAAGCGAACTTCGTCGACCAGGTGTTGGCCGTTCTCGCCAGAAGCGGCGCGCACCCGCGCAATCTCAAGCTGGAGCTCACCGAGAGCATGCTGCTCGACAATGTCCAGGACATCATCGCCAAGATGAGTGCCTTGAAGGCACGGGGCGTGGGCTTTTCGCTCGACGACTTCGGCACGGGTTACTCGTCGCTGTCGTACCTGAAGCAGTTGCCTCTCGATCAGCTGAAGATCGACCAGTCCTTCGTGCGGGATCTGCTGACCGACCCCAACGACGAAGTGATCGCGCGCACGATCATCGCTCTCGCCAGGACCCTGGGTCTGTCGGTCATCGCCGAGGGGGTCGAAAGCGTCGAACAGCAGGATGCGCTGGCGGCGCAAGGCTGCCTCGCCTACCAGGGCTACCTGTTCAGCCGGCCGCTGGCGCTCGCCGACTTCGAGGCGTTCCTGCGACGGTAGTGAGCCACCGGGTGGAGCCGCCGCGCACTACTTGCCCTCACCGCGGGCCGCCAGGTAGATGCCGACGAGCAGCAGGACGAAGCCGGTCGCCTGTAAAGGCGCGAACGATTCGCCGAAGAAAAGCCATGCCAGGGCGGCGCTGCCGACCGGCTCGCCGAGCGTCACGACGGCGATGAAGGTGGGCGAAACGTGCTTGAGTGACCAGTTGTACGAAGTATGCCCGAGCAGTTGCGGGCCGAGGGCCATGCCCAGCGCGACCAGATAGGCGGCGTCGGCATAGCCGGTGATGGCCGTGTCGCTGGCCTGGCAGGCGAGCAGCAGAAGGATCGCCGCGCTGCCATAGGCCAGCCAGACGTATGCCGGCAGCGCGAGGCTGGCACGCAGGCGGCGGCCGATCAGCAGATACGCCGAGAAGCACCAGCTGCCGGCGATGGCCAGGAAGTTCCCGAGCAAGGGATTCGTTCCGGGCGCGCTCGTGCGGCTGTCGCTCCAGAAGATCAGCAGGCTGCCCGACAGCGAAAGGACGATGCCTATCACCATCAGGCGGCTTGGGCGATCACCGAAAAGCAGGAAGGAGGCGATGCCGATCCATAGCAGGTTGGTCGTCACCAGCGCCGTGCTGCTGGCTACCGACGTGTACTCCAGCGAGCTGATCCAGGTCGCGAAATGCAGCGCCAGGAAGAGGCCGGCGCCGCCGGTCAGCAGTCCCTGCCGCGGCTTGAGCATGCGCAGGGCCGAGCCCGACTGCCAGAGGGCGAGCGGAGTGATCAGCAGCGCCGCCAACCCGAGGCGCAGGGTGGCAATGGTCAGCGACGGCAGTCCGTAACCCTGCGCGATGCGCGCCAGAATGGCGCCGAACGAAATGGCCAGCAAACCGATGCCGAGCACCAGGAACGGCAGCCAGCGCGGTGGCGCCTTGTCCACGACTTCGCCAGACGCCCGCTCAGGCCGCGGGCTGGGCAGCCGGGGCCGCGTGCCCGCCTTCGAGGTAGGCGGCGTGTACCTCGGGGTTGGCCAGCAACTCGCGACCAGTGCCGGAGAGAATGATCTGACCGTGTTGCAGGACGTAGCCGCGATGCGCGACGCGCAGCGCGTGGTGTGCGTTCTGTTCGACGAGGAGGATCGTCATCCCGTGGTCGCGATTGAGTTCGCGCACGATCTGGAAGATTTTCTTGATGTACAGGGGTGCCAGGCCGAGCGAGGGTTCGTCGAGCAGCAGGAGCTGGGGCCGGCTCATCAGCGCGCGGGCGATCGCCAGCATCTGCTGCTCGCCGCCCGAGAGGGTTCCGGCACGCTGCGTACAGCGTTCCTCGAGGATCGGGAAGAGGGTGTACATGCGCTTCAGGTCGACCTCGAAGTTCGTCTCCTCGCCGAGGACGGCGCCCATCTGCAGGTTTTCCATCACCGTCATGCGCGGAAAGATGCGCCGGCCTTCGGGAACCAGTGCGATGCCGCGGCGGGCGATCTCGTGCGTCGGCAGACCGGTGATGTCCTCCCCGTCGAAAACGACTCGCCCGCTCGAGGCGCGCGGCTGACCGAAGATCGCCATCATCAGCGTCGACTTGCCGGCGCCGTTGGCGCCGATCAGCGTCACCACCTCGCCGACCTGTACCGACAGATCGACGCCGTGCAGCGCATGGATCGCACCATAGTGGGCATGTACCCCGGACAGTTGCAGCATCATCGGACAGCCTCCGGATCGGTCGGTGCGTCGGTTCGCATTTCGTCCGCACGCAGTTCGTCAGCATCTTCCTCGCCAAGATAGGCCTTGATCACATTGGGATCCTTCTGGATATCTGCCGGCGTGCCTTCGGCGATCTTGCGGCCGTAGTTGAGGACGCAGATGTGGTCGGAGACGTTCATCACCACGCTCATGTCGTGTTCGATGAGGAGTATCGCGATTCCTTCGACGCTCGCCAGATGCTTCAGCAGTTCGTTGAGTTCGGACGATTCACGCGGATTGAGTCCGGCAGCCGGCTCGTCGAGACAGAGGAGCAGCGGGTCAACGCACAGGGCGCGGGCGATCTCGATGCGCCGCTGCATGCCGTAGGGCAAGGCACCTGCCGCCGTGTCGGCCTTGTCGAGCAGACCCAGGCGCTGGAGCCAGCCGACGGCCTTGTCCATGGCGGCGGCTTCGGCCCGGCGATAGCCGGGCAGTCCGAGGAGGCCGGCGAGCGAGAAGCGCGACGCGTGCTGCAGCGCGTTGTGCTGGGCGACGATCAGGTTTTCCAGCACCGTCATCTGCGGAAACAGGCGGATGTTCTGGAACGTACGCACCACTTGGGCCGAGCGCGCCACCTGATGGCTGGCCAGTTGTTCGAGGCGCAGCACGCCGCGCTGCGGGTGGTTGAGGCGGACACTGCCCACCGTCGGCTTGTAGAAACCGGTCAGGCAGTTGAAGAAGGTCGTCTTGCCGGCGCCGTTCGGACCGATGACGCCGGTGATCTTGCGCGCGGCGACATCGAGCGACAGGTCGTCGATGGCGAGCAGGCCGCCGAAGCGCATGGTCAGCCGCTCGACGCTGAGCAGCGGTGGCGGGGCGCTCATCGGCGTCCCCCGTCGGCACGGTAGCGCAGCGTCGGTTCGCGGTGCGAGAGGATGCCGCCTGGCTTCCAGATCATGATCAGGATCATCGCCGCGCCGAAGAGCAGCATCCGGTATTCGGCAAAGTCGCGTCCCAGTTCAGGCAAGAGGACCAGTACCAGCGAGGCGAGGACGACACCGAGCTGGCTGCCCATGCCGCCGAGCACGACAATCGCGAGAATGATCGCCGACTCGTTGAAGGTGAAGGACTCCGGCGAGATGAAGCCCTGGCGGGCGGCGAAGAAGACGCCGGCGAAGCCGCCGAGCATGGCGCCGATGGCGAACGCCGAGAGCTTGACGTTGCGCGCATTGATTCCCATCGCCTTGCAGGCAATCTCGTCCTCGCGAATCGCCTCCCAGGCGCGGCCGATCGGCAGCTTGCGCATCCGCGAGACGAAGAGATTGGTGAGCAAGGCCAGCGCGAGAATCAGGTAGTAGAGAAAGACGATCCGATGGTTGGTCGAAAACTCGAGGCCGAAGAACGAGGCGAAGGTCGGGTCGTCGCCGGGTGGTTTGAAAGGCAAGCCGAAGAACGACGGGCGCGGAATCGACGCGATGCCGTTCGGACCGCCGGACAGTTCGGTCCAGTTCACCAGGATGATGCGGATGATTTCGCCGAAACCGAGAGTCACGATCGCCAGATAGTCGCCGCGCAGGCGCAGCGTCGGCCAGCCGAGGAGGATGCCGAAGCTGGCGGCGACCGCGCCGGCGAGCGGCAGCGCCTGCCAGAAGCCCCAGCCGAACTGCGTCGAGAGCAGGCCGTAGGTGTAGGCACCGACGGCGTAGAAGGCGACGTAACCGAGATCGAGCAGGCCGGCCAGCCCGACGACCACATTCAGGCCCCAGCCGAGCATGACGTAGATCAGCACCGTGGTCGCCGTATCGACGACGTAGCGGTTCTCCGAGAAGAGCATCGGTAGCGCCACGGAGATGCCGAGCGCCGCCCAGCCGATCCAGGTCAACAGCGGGCTCGTCGCCTGATCGACGGTCGGTGCCGAGACGGCGCTGCGTTCGCGCGCCTGCTTGCGCGCCCGCAAGCGGTCGATGGCGTAGCGCAGGAGCAGGCGCCCGGCAAAGCAGACGCCGACGAAAATGCAAAGGGTCGGCCAGCGCGTGGCGATCCGCAGTGCTCCCCCCTGGTCGACGGTCGTCAGGCCGATCATCGGGATGCCGAGCAGGAGCGCAATGAAGGCGACTGCGGCGGCGTCCTTCAGACGTTCGGCGGGCGAGGTGCTGTGCTGCGCGAGGACGAGGGCGGCCATCACACCTTCTCCACTTCAGGGCGCCCGAGCAGGCCGGAAGGGCGGAACATGAGCACCAGGATGAGGATCGTGAAGGTCGCCACGTCCTTATACTCGGCCGACAGATAGGCGGCCCAGAAGGCCTCGATCAGGCCGATCAGCAGGCCGCCGAGCATCGCCCCCGGCAACGAGCCGATACCGCCGAGGACGGCAGCGGTGAAGGCCTTGATACCGGCCACGAAGCCGATGAAGAAATCGACGACGCCGTAATAGACGGTGACCATGACGCCGGCGACGGCCGCCAGCGCGGCGCCGAGCATGAAGGTCAGGGAAATCGTCCGGTCGACATTGATGCCGAGCAGCGCCGTCATCGTCCGGTCCTGCTCGCACGAGCGTTGCTGGCGGCCGAAGGAGGTCTTCGTGATCAGCCAGGTGAAGCCGGCCATCAGCGCCACGGTGACGACGACGATGAGGACTTGCGAATAAGCCAGCCGCACCGTGAAGCCGTCGATGGTCAGGATGTCGATGCCGCCGACGAGTACCGGCGCGACCGGCTTGACGCGTGCGCCCTGCGTCAGTTGCACCATGTTCTGCAGGAAGATCGACATGCCGATCGCCGAGATCAGCGGCGCCAGGCGCGTCGAGCCGCGCAGTGGCCGATAGGCCGTTCGCTCGACCGTCCAGCCATAGATCGAAGTGAAGAAGACGGCGACCAGCAGCACCACCAGCAGCGACAGCGGTACCGAACTGATGCCGAAGCTGGCGAGCAGCGTGAACACGGTTACCGCAATGAAGGCGCTGACCATGTAGATGTCGCCATGCGCGAAGTTGATCATGCCGATGATCCCGTACACCATCGTGTAGCCGATGGCGATCAGACCATAGACGGCACCCAGGGTCAGGCCGTTGATCAGTTGCTGAAGTGCGAGAGCCATGCGTCTCCTCCTTGTTATCTACGCGTCAGCGATGCGTCTCGGCGTGGTGGGAGCGGGCGGCGAAGCCGAGCGTTGAGGCAGCTGGGGCACCAGCCGGCGTCGGCAGGCCCCTTCTTGGAGCGAGCGGCGACCGTGCCAGGCAGCGGGCTTCCCGACAGCATGTTACGGTGCCCCGAGGTTTTTGTCATCCGCCACGCCGGCGTTGCCGCGCGCCGGCAAGTCATATGCCTGCGGCAACTCGCTCGCGGCGTGCGTTGTCTCAGGGGTGGTGACCTACCGATTGGCTCTGGGGACGACGACAGAGCCCCACGCGACAGGCGGGAGAGGGCGCGTCGCCGACACCCCGGCAACCGCGAGCGCGACGATCTCGATCTCACCGAGTTTCTGCCGCAGCGCGTGGCGGCGGGCAGGTTGCCAGTACTGCAGCCTTCTCTGGCGCTGAACTCTCGTGCGTCGGCAAATCCGCAATTGGCGCGTGCGTGCTATTGCCTTAGAATCGCGGGCTCGATCTCTTGAGGACAAGCAATGTACGCGGGAATAGTCGATTGGCCCTGGTGGGCATACGTATTGACCACACTGGCTCTGACGCACGTGACCATTGCTGCGGTGACCATTTTTCTGCACCGTCATCAGGCGCACCGTGCCCTGGATCTGCATCCGCTGGTCGCGCATTTTTTCCGCCTCTGGCTGTGGCTGAGCACCGGGATGGTGACCAAGGAGTGGGCGGCCATCCACCGCAAGCATCACGCCAAGTGCGAGACTGCCGAGGATCCGCACAGCCCGCAGGTTTTCGGCATCAACCGGGTGCTCTGGGGTGGCGTCTTCCTTTACGTCAAGGAGGCCAGGAACGGTGACACCCTGCAGCGCTACGGTCGGGGGACGCCGGACGACTGGCTCGAGAATCATCTGTACTCGCCATGGCACAAGCTCGGTATCGTGATCATGCTGGCCATCGACGTGGCGATCTTCGGCGTGTTTCCAGGGGTGCTGATCTGGCTGGTGCAGATGCTCTGGATTCCGTTCTGGGCGGCCGGGGTGATCAACGGTCTCGGCCATTTCTGGGGCTACCGCAACTTCAATTCCCCCGACGCCAGCACCAACCTCTTCCCCTGGGGAATCCTCATCGGCGGCGAGGAACTGCACAACAACCATCACACCTTCGCCACGTCGGCGAGATTGTCGAACCGCTGGTACGAATTCGACGTCGGTTGGCTCTACATCCGCATCCTGGCGGCGCTGCGCCTGGCGCATATCAAGAAGGTGGCGCCCCGGCCGCGACTCGGCACCCTGCGCCCGGTGGTGGATTTCGACACTTTGCAGGCGGTGATCGCCAACCGTTACGACGTCCTTTCGCGCTATGCCAAGTCGCTCAAGCAGGTCTATCGCGAAGAACTCGACAGATTGCAGGACGGCAATCGCTTCAAGGGCCTCAAGCGCTGGCTGGCCGCCGACGCCGGTGCCGTGCCGCAGGAAATGCGCGGACGGCTGGAATCGCTGCTCGGCGAGAGTCGGGCACTCGAAACGGCTTACGCCATGCGCCAGGAACTGGCAGCGGTCTGGGAACGTTCGAATGCGTCGCGCGAGCAACTGCTGCAGGCTCTGCAGGACTGGTGCGAGCGTGCCGAGAACTCGGGAGTTCGGCAACTGCAGGAACTGTCGATGCGCTTGCGCAGCTATGCGCTGGCCTGATCGCGCGGCTTGATGCATCTCTCGCTGCGTGCCCGCTTTGGCCTGGTGGCGCTGGCGGCGTTTGGCCTGACTGCAGCCGGCTTGCTGATCGGGGAAGTAATGAATCTGCAACCATGTCCACTGTGCATCTTTCAGCGGCTACTGTATTTGCTGATCGGTTGTCTGGCGGTGGTCGGCGCGTTGCTTCCCGGCTGGGGACGCCTGTGGGCGGCGCTGCTTGGCCTGACCGCGGTGGGCGGGCTGGCGACTGCCGGTTACCAGAGCTGGCTGCAGTATTTTCCCACGGCGAGCATGGAGTGCGGTTTTGGTGAACCGACGCTGATCGAACAGATCGTCGACTGGTTCGGCGTTCTCTGGCCAGCCGTGTTCATGGCCACTGGCTTCTGCTCGAGCAAGGACTGGATGTTTCTCGGCCTGTCGATGGCCAACTGGTCCGGTCTGTGTTTTCTGGCCTTTGCCATCGTTGCCGGGTCAATGCTGGCCAAGCCGGCCGCCGCTGGCGTTCGTGCCGCTTAGCCGGTGATCGTGTAACTCGTCGTCGGGGTTTCGTTCGCGCCGCCACGCGCGGGCGCCGGTTTCATGACTGTCCGGTGCTGCCGAAACCGCCGTCACCGCGTGCGCTGGCGGCGAAGTCGTCGACGATGTTGAAGGACGCCTGCAATACGGGGACGATCACCAGTTGCGCCAGTCGATCGAGCGGCTGCAGGGTGAAGGGACGCTGACCGCGATTCCAGGTGGACACCATGATCTCGCCCTGATAGTCGGAGTCGATCAGCCCAACCAGATTGCCGAGCACGATTCCATGTTTGTGGCCCAGGCCGGAGCGCGGCAGGATCATGGCGGCAAGGCCCGGGTCGGCGAGATGAATCGCCATACCGGTGGGAATCAATACCGTTTCCCCCGGCTGAATGTCCATCGGAGTGGCGATGCAGGCGCGCAGGTCCAGGCCTGCCGCGCCGGCGGTCGCGTAGTGCGGAGGCTGGTCGCGCAGACGCGCGTCGAGCAGCTTGACGTCTATCCGGTGCTGGCTGGCGTGCATTGACGTTTCTCGAGCAGGGCGGCGATGTGCGCCACGAGGTGGCGCGCCAGATCAATCTTGGGCGCGACCGGCAGCGCGTGCTGGCCTTCGTCGTCGAAGAGGACCAGCCGGTTGTCGTCACCGCCAAAGCCGTCATGGATCAGGTTGCCGACGATCAGTGGAATCTTCTTGCTGCGCCGCTTGCTCTCCGCGTACTCGGCCAGCTTCTCGCTTTCTGCAGCGAAGCCGACGCAGAGCGGCGGCGCCGGTAGCGCGGCGATCTCGCCGAGGATGTCGGGATTCTGCACCAGTTCGATCGCCGGTGGGGCAGCCTGGGCGGCCTTCTTGATCTTCTGGTCGAGCGGTTCGGCCGGTCGATAGTCGGCGACGGCCGCGACGGCAACGAAAACGTCGTTATCCGCAACCTGGCCGAGAACGGCGGCGTGCATCTGCAAGGCGCTGGTGACGCTGATGCGGGTGACGCCGCGCGGGCAGGGCAGGCTGACCGGACCGGAAACCAGCGTCACCTGTGCTCCTGCCTCGCGCGCCGCACGGGCGATGGCGTAGCCCATCTTGCCCGACGACAGGTTGGTGATGCCGCGCACCGGGTCGATCGCCTCGAAGGTCGGCCCGGCGGTCAGCAGCAGGCGCTTGCCGGCCAGCAGCTGCGGCTGGAAGTGGGCGATCGTTTCGTCGACGATTTCCTCGGGCTCGAGCATGCGGCCGGGACCGGTCTCGCCGCAAGCCTGGTCGCCACAGGCCGGACCGATGACACTGACGCCGTCGCTGCGCAAGACGGCGATGTTGCGCCGCGTCGCCGGGTTCTCCCACATCTGGCGGTTCATGGCCGGAGCGACCAGTAGTGGGCAGTCACGCGCCAGGACCAGCGTCGTCAGCAGATCATCGGCCAGGCCGCCCGCCAGTTTGGCGAGAAAGTCGGCCGAGGCCGGCGCGACCAGTAGCGCGTCGGCTTCACGCGACAGGTCGATGTGCGCCATGTTGTTGGCCACCCGCGGGTCCCACTGGTCGGTGAACACGAGTTTTCCGGAGAGTGCCTGGAAGGTGACCGGCGTGACGAAATGCGTCGCCGCCTCGCTCATCACGACGTGCACCGAGGCGCCTTCCTTGATCAGCAGCCGGACCAGTTCGGCGGCCTTGTACGCGGCGATGCCGCCGGTGATGCCGAGGACGATGCGTTTTCCTGCGAGCTCCATGAGCGCTGCTCTTCAGTCGTTGGTGAGAATGTGAAACTGCGGCAGCATTCTACTCCCGGATCTCCCTCAGTCGCCTGCGTCGAGCGCCATCAGCCCGGCATTGCCCCCGGCTGCCGTGGTGTCGACCGAGAGCGTGCGCTCGCTGGCGAAACGATACAGATAGTGCGGCCCGCCGGCCTTCGGACCGGTACCGGAAAGCCCCTCGCCGCCGAAAGGCTGGACGCCGACGACGGCGCCGATGACGTTGCGGTTGACGTAGGTATTGCCGACGTGCAGGCGGCTGGTGATGCGCCTGATCGTTTCGTCGATGCGGCTGTGGATGCCGAGCGTCAGGCCGTAGCCGGTGTTGGCGATGGTGTCGCATACCTGATCGAGATCCTCCGCCCGCCAGCGAATGATGTGCAGGATGGGCCCGAAGACTTCGCGTTCGAGTCGCGACAGGCTGTCGATCTCGTAGGCACGCGGCGCGAAGAAGGTGCCGTGCGCGGTCGCCTGCTCGTCGAGCGAACAGGTGTGGATAGACGTCGCAAAGCTGTCGAGCCAGCGGGAGTGCGCTGCCAGGATGCCGCGCGCGGCCTCGTCGATGACCGGGCCGACATCGGTGGCGATCTCGCTCGGGGTGCCGACGCGCAGCTCCTGCATCGCTCCGGCGAGCATCTCCTCGACCTTGTCGGCGATGTCGGACTGGATGAAGAGCACGCGCAGCGCCGAGCAGCGTTGTCCGGCCGAATTGAACGCCGAGGCCACGACATCGCGGACGATCTGTTCGGGCAGCGCCGACGAATCGGCGATCAGCGCGTTCTGCCCGCCGGTTTCGGCGATCAGCGGCACGATCGGGCCATCCTTGTCAGCCAGGCTGCGCGCGATGATGCGGGCGACCTCGGTCGATCCGGTGAAAGCGACGCCAGCACACTCGCGGGCGGCGACCATCGCCGCGCCGATGCGGCCGTCGCCGGGCAGAAAGGCCAGCGCAGCGGCGGGGATGCCGGCCATGTGCAGCAGGTCGACCGCCAGCGCGGCGACCAGGGGCGTTTGCTCGGCCGGCTTGGCGACCACACAGTTGCCGGCGGCCAGCGCCGCGGCGATCTGGCCGACGAAGATGGCCAGCGGAAAATTCCATGGGCTGATGCAGACGAAGACCCCGCGGCCGTGCAGCGACAGACTGTTGCGCTCGCCGGTGGGACCAGGCAGGAGGATCGGCTCGGAGAATTTCTCACGCGCCTGTGCGGCGTAGTAACGACAGAAATCGATGGCTTCGCGCACCTCGGAGACGGCGTCGGCCTGCGTCCGGCCACCTTCGCGGACGATCAGCGCGACCAGTTCCGGCAAGCGCCCCTGCATGCGCTCGGCGGCGCTGTCCAGCGCGGCCGCTCGCTCACTTGCGGGGGTGCCTTCCCAGGCCGGGAAGGCCGCCTGCGCGGTGGCCATGGCGTCGCCGACGTCGGCGATGCTGGCCTCGATCACCTGACCGACGACTTCGCGCTGATCGGCGGGCGACAGCACCGGCTTGCCGGCGCCGCCGCGCGGCTTGCCGCCGATCAACGGTGCGGCGACGTAACTGACGCGGGCGCTCTCCATGATGGCGCTGCGCAGGTCTTCGAGAATAGGTTTGTCGTTCATGTCCAGTCCTTCGCTGTTGGCGCGTTCGGCACCGAAGAGGTCGCGCGGCAGGGGAATGCGCGCCTGACGTTTGCTGGCCAGCGCGGCTGCTCTTTCAACGGGGTCGGCGATCAGCGCGGCGATCGGCAGCGTGGCGTCGGCAATGCGATTGACGAACGACGAGTTGGCGCCGTTCTCGAGTAGTCGGCGCACCAGGTAGCTGAGCAGATCTTCGTGACTGCCGACAGGTGCGTAGACGCGGCAGGCGCGGCCCCACTTGTTCTCGCCGACGATCTGGTCGTACAGCTCTTCGCCCATTCCGTGCAGCCGTTGGTACTCCCATTCGTCGCTGCCGCCGGCGCTGACGGCGATCTCGGCAACGGCGGCCAGCGTGTGCGCGTTGTGCGTGGCGAACGCCGGGTAGAAAGCCGCCGGGTCGGCGAAGAGGCGTCTGGCGCAGGCCAGGTACGAGACGTCGCTCGACACCTTGCGCGTAAACACGGGGTAGTCGGAGAGTCCGCGCTCCTGCGCCATCTTGATTTCGGCGTCCCAATAGGCGCCTTTGCACAGGCGGACCATAAGTCGCCGGTTGGCGCGGTGCGCCAGGTCGGCGAGCCAGTCGATGACCGGCAGCGCGCGTTTTTGGTAGGCCTGGACGGCGAGCCCGAGGCCGTTCCAGCCGGCAAGTTCGGGGTCGATGGCCAGCGCCTCGATCAGGTCGAGCGATAGTTCCAGCCGATCGGCTTCCTCGGCGTCGATCGTGAAGCCGACGTTGCGCGCCTTGGCGCGCAGCGCCAGCGCCTTCACCGCCGGCAGCAGTTCGTGGCGAACGCGCGCCTCGTTGGCGACTTCATAGCGTGGGTGCAGCGCCGAGAGCTTGATCGAGATCGACGGCGCGTCGAAAGCTGGCCGGCCGGTCGCTGCCTTGCCGATGGCGGCGATGGCCTTGCTGTAGGACTCGAAATAGCGCAGCGCGTCGGCACCGGTGCGGGCCGATTCGCCGAGCATGTCGTAGGAGTGGCGGTAGCCGGCCTCCTCGGCGCTGCGCGCACGCTCGAGCGCCTCGTGGATGTCGCGTCCCATCACGAACTGCTTGCCGAGGATGCGCATCGCGGTGGTTACCGCCTGGCGGATGACCGGTTCACCGGCGCGCGCGACCAGGCGCTTGAAGGTGCCGCGCAGGTTGCGGTCGTCGTTGTCGAGATTGACGATGCGGCCAGTGAGCATCAGCGCCCAGGTGCCGGCGTTGACGAAGGTGCTGTGCGAGGCGCCGAGGCGCTTTTCCCACTCGGTGCTGCCGATCTTGTCGCGAATCAGGCGATCGACGGTCTCCGCGTCCGGAATGCGCAGCAACGCTTCGGCGAGGCACATCAGGACAACACCTTCGCGTGACGAGAGGTCGTAGGTGACTAGGAAGGCGTCGATGCCGCCGGTATTCAGGCGGCTGTCACGCACCGTCTGTACCAGCGGAGTGGCGCGTTGCTGGACTCCCTCCTGTTCGGCATGGCTGAAGCGGGCCAGATCGATCAGGTCATCGACGACCGCGGCTTCGTCGATTCGGTGATAATCCCGCAGACGTTGGCGTAAGGCATGGGTATTGGCGACGTTCATGCTGCCTTCCAATCCGAATGGGCGTCGACACGGGGTGTCGCGCAGGGTACTTGAAATGTTCGTCCGCTGGCGGACAGGACTTCGCGGTCGTGGGCACACCGGGCGACGCCTGCCGCCCGGTGTGCCCGGCGACTACTTCTTCACGTAGTCGTACTTGCCGTCCTTCCACTGGTACACAACGAAGGCGGGAGCCGAGCTGTTGCCATTGGCGTCGAACGAGATCTTGCCGATGACGGTGTCGAAGGTGCCGCTGCGCAGCGCTTTTTCGAGGTCGCCGTACTTCGTGCTCTTGGCCTTGACGGCGGCCTGATCGAAGAGCTGGAAGGCGGCATAGGCGTAGAGGACGTAGCCTTCCGGCTCGATCTTGGCATCGTGGAACTTCTTCACCACCGCGGCGGCGCTCGGGTTCTTGCGGGCGTCCGGGCCGAAGGTGAACAGCACGTTGTTGGCCTGCGCGCCGGCGGCGGTCGCCAGTTCGGAGTTGGACATCGTGTCGCCGCCCATGATCGTGAGCTTCAGCCCGGCCTGCTGCGCCTGGCGCAGGATCAGCGCGACTTCCGTGTGGTAGCCGCCGAAGGCCATCACTTCGACGCGGGCCGACTTGAGCTTGCTGACCAGGCCGGAGTAATCCTTCTCACCGGCGGTGATCGACTCGCGCAGCGCCGGCTTGGCGCCCTTGGCCTCCATCGCCTTGGCGACTTCGTCGGCGAGACCCTTGCCGTAAGCGCTCTTGTCGTCGACGACGGCAATCTTCTTGCCCTTGAAGTTCTCGGCGAGGTAGGCGCCGGCCACTTGTCCCTGCTGGTCGTCACGACCGGCGATGGCGAAAATGTTCTTCAGGCCGCGGTCGGTGACCTTCGGGTTGGTCGACACGGTGACCATCGGGATCTGCGCCTCGTTGTACACGTCGGACGCCGGGATCGTCGATGACGAACACCAGTGGCCGTGCATGAACACGATCTTCTTGTTCACCATCGTGTTGGCAACCGCGACGGCCTGCTTCGGATCGCAGGCGTCGTCACCGATTTCGAGTTTCAACTTCTGGCCGAGCACGCCACCCTTGGCGTTGATGTCGGTGATGGCCATCTCGGCGCCCTTCTTGATCTGGTCGCCCGCCGAGGCGTACTGGCCGGTCATCGGTCCGGCGATGGCCACGGGATGATCGGCCCAGGCGTTGGCTGCGGCCAGGGCGAGCAGGCTGAAGCCGGCTGCCAGGATACGTTTGCTCATTTGTTTCCTCCTTTGCTACGGTGGTCGTTAAGGTAACTGACAAGTGACGCACCCGCATCGAGCACGTGTGCCCGAGTGAGTTCTGCCGCCGCGTCGGGGTCCCGGCGGACAAACGCACCGAGGATCTCGGTATGTTCGTGCTGGGTCTTGGGCATTTCGGTGGTAACGGACAGGAGCGCCCGCACATAGCGCTCGACCTTGTTGTAGAGGGAGCGGATTTCGGCGAGCAGGATCGGTCGTCCCGCCGCTGCGTAGAGCGTCGAATGGAACAGCCAGTTCAACTCGCCCCAGCGACCGGCGTCGGTGGCCTGTCCGAAGGCGTCGAGATGCTGGCGTGCCACTTCGATCGTCTGCTCGCTGATCAGCGGTACGGACAGGCGCGCCGCGCGGGCCTCGAGCATCGCCCGAATCTCCATGTACTCGTCGATCTCGTCCGCCGAAAGCGAGGCGACGACGGCGCCCCGGTTGCGCAGAAAGGTCACCAGGCCTTTTGCCTCGAGGTGCTTGAGCGCTTCGCGAACCGGGATCTTGCTGACATGGAAATGGCCAGCGATCTCGTCCTGCCGGAGCACTTCCCCGGCCGGCAGGAGGCCGTCGACGATCGCCTTCTTGAGCGTCTGTGCGACATGATCCGACGCGCTGAGGCGTGGCACCTTCTGGGCGGAGATCAGTTCAAGGGCCGAGGGCATCGTCAATGGCAGATCCGAATATCGTATACGATATATGTTGCAGGCCGCGACCATACAGACAGATTCCGCTCGTGGCAAGCTGCAGTGCAGCAATCTGCCCCGGCAAGGGACGTAGGGGCGTAGGCGTAGCCTGGATGGAGTGCAACGGAATCCAGGGAAGGATGGCCTCGCGCACCGCCTTGCTCCCCGGATTCCGTTGCACTCCATCCGGGCTACGGTCTCTGTTTTCGAGGGTCGACGAGCTTGGCATCGCGGCGATTGCCCTGACGACATTCGCGGGGTGGCCGGGCGGCCTCGGCGCTTCCTGTAGAATCCCGACCCCATGAATACACAGAGCAGCAGGGCGTGCCCCGGGGTCCCCAGGAATCTCTTCTCGTACCGCAAGTACTGGGCCAATCGCTTCGGCATCGCGCCGTTTCTGCCGATGTCGCGTGCCGAAATGGATGAACTGGGCTGGGACTCCTGCGACATCATCCTGGTCACCGGCGACGCCTACATCGATCACCCGAGCTTCGGCATGGCGCTGGTCGGGCGACTGCTCGAGGCACAGGGTTTTCGCGTCGGCATCATCAGCCAGCCTGACTGGCTGTCGGCGAAGGACTTCCGGACGCTCGGCAGGCCGAACCTGTTCTTCGGCGTCACCGCCGGCAACATGGATTCGATGGTGAATCGCTACACGGCCGATCGCAAGCCGCGTTCCGACGATGCCTACACACCCAACGGCGAGCCGAACAAACGACCCGATCGTGCCGTCGTCGTCTACGCGCAGCGCTGCCGGGAGGCTTTTCCCGGCGCCAATGTGGTGATCGGTTCGATCGAAGCCAGCCTGCGGCGGATTGCGCATTATGACTACTGGTCGGACAAGGTTCGCCGCTCGGTGTTGCCCGATTCGAAAGCCGATCTCCTGATCTTCGGCAGTGCCGAGCGGGCCGTCGTCGAGCTCGCGCACCGTCTTGCCGCCGGCGAAAGGATCGCCGACATCCGCGACCTGCGCGGGACGGCGTTCATGGTCGCGCGCGGCTGGCTGCCCGACAGCGGCTGGGCCGAAATCGATTCTTCCGCGGTCGATACGCCCGGGCCGCTGGTCCGCCACCCGGATCCCTATGCGATGACCGCCGAGATTGGCAAGGAGGCGGCCTGTGGTGCGCCGCCGGCGAGCCCGCAGGCGCGGCAGGGCGAGGCGCGAGCGCAGGTGATTCGCGTCGAGTTCCAGTCGCATCAACGGATGCCCAGGCTGGACCGGGCGCGCACGGCGATTCGCCTGCCTGCCTACGAGCAGGTTGCCGCCGACCCCGTGCTCTATGCGCACGCTTCGCGCACCTTCCACATCGAGTCCAACCCCGGCAATGCGCGGGCGCTGATCCAGGCGCACGGCGAGCGCGACGTCTGGCTCAACCCGCCGCCGATCCCGCTCAGCACGCCGGAAATGGACGGCGTCTTCGCCGCGCCCTTCCAGCGCCGGCCGCATCCATCGTACGGCGAAGCGAAGATTCCGGCCTTCGAGATGATCCGCTTCTCGGTCAACATCATGCGCGGCTGCTTCGGCGGCTGCACTTTCTGCTCGATCACCGAGCACGAGGGGCGAATCATCCAGAGCCGCTCCGAGCAGTCGATCCTGCACGAGATCGAGGAAATCCGCGACAAGACGCCGGGCTTCACCGGCGTCATTTCGGATCTCGGTGGCCCGACGGCCAACATGTATCGCCTGGCGTGCAAGGACCCAACGATCGAGTCCTCGTGCCGGCGCCTGTCGTGCGTCTTCCCGGGCATCTGCGAGAACCTGAATACCGACCATACGCCGTTGGTCCAGCTCTACCGCAAGGCGCGGGCACTGCCGGGGGTGAAGAAGGTGCTGATCAGTTCGGGCCTGCGCTACGACCTGGCAGTGCGCGATCCCCAGTATGTCAAGGAGTTGGTCACCCATCACGTCGGTGGCTACCTCAAGATCGCTCCCGAGCATACCGAGGACGGGCCACTGGCGCACATGATGAAACCCGGCATGGGTTCCTACGACCAGTTCAAGGCGATGTTCGAGAAGTTCTCGAAAGAAGCGGGCAAGGAACAATACCTGATCCCGTACTTCATCGCCGCGCATCCCGGAACGACCGACGAGGACATGCTCAATCTGGCGCTGTGGCTCAAGCGCAACGGTTTTCGTCTCGATCAGGTGCAGACGTTTCTGCCGACGCCGATGGCGATTGCCACGGCGATGTATCACACGCGCAGGAATCCGCTGAAGAAGGTCGGCCGCGCTTCCGAGACGGTCGAGACCGTCCGCACGGGCCGGCAGCGCCGCCTGCACAAGGCTTTCCTGCGTTATCACGACCCCAACAACTGGCCGCTGCTGCGGGAAGCGCTCAGGCAGATGGGACGGGCCGATCTCATCGGCAGCGGCAAGAAGCAACTGATTCCCGCGTTTCAGCCACCGGGGACCGGGCTTGCCGCACGCGTGGCGCGCGATCCGCAAGCGCAGCGGCGTCCGACAGCGAGCGCAGCGACCCGGATGCCGAGGTCAGCGGCCGCCACGCGGAAGCGCTGACCGTTCGCGAGGGTCGCTGGCCGCAAGCGCATGCGCGGGCTCAGCCGGCGACCGGTGGCAATTGGTAGTGAACGGCAAGCCAGACCGTTACCGGATCGTCGCTGGTCCAGTCCACGCGGTGCCGACGATGCGGTGCGATGTCGACGTAGTCGCCGGCCTTCAGGTGGCGGGCTTGCGGCTCATCCGCGAAACGCAGGCCGGCTTCTCCCTGGACGAGCAGCACCCATTCGCCCTGCGGCTGGTCGTACCAGAAGCCCGGCGGACTGGCCTGACCCGTGGAGACGATACGTTCGATCCGGAGACCCGGCTGAGCCAGCAATTGCCGGAACTCCTCCTCGGGCGCGCTGGACGGCGGCAGTCTGGCGAACAGGTTATCCATCGGGCGGAATCATAACCCGGGCAGGCTGCGTGCGTGACCCAGCCGGGTGTGCTGAGGCGGCCGGCAGTGCCTCCGCCGGATACCCCTCAGGCTTGTCGGGCTTTCTACGCCTTTGGTATCACGGCCGGCGTTCGGCCGGCCGTCCGCCGACGGTCAGGGCTGCAGTTCGCGCGGCAGGGCGAAGGTCACGTTTTCCTCGGCGCCATCAAGTTGGGCGACTTGCCTGCTGTCGCCGCCCGACAGGCGATTAGCCACGTTTTCGACCAGGATCTCCGGTGCCGAGGCGCCGGCAGTGACGCCAACGCGGGTCGCGCCTGCAATCCAGGCCGGGTCGATCTCCTCGGCCCGATCGACGAGGTAGGCGCGGGCGCCGATCAGCTCGGCGACTTCGCGCAGCCGGTTCGAGTTGGAGCTTGACTGGCTGCCGACGACGAGCACGACATCGCTGTGCCTGGCCAGTTCCTTGACCGCGTCCTGGCGGTTCTGGGTGGCGTAGCAGATGTCATCCTTCTTTGGGCCGATGATTTGAGGAAACCTCTCCTTCAAGGCCGCGACCACCTGCGCCGCGTCGTCCACCGACAGCGTGGTCTGGGTGACGTAGGCTAACCGGGCAGGGGACCTGACGATGAGGTGCCTGGCGTCGGCAACGGTCTCGACGAGATACATGCCCTCGGCGCTCTGACCCATGGTTCCCTCGACTTCCGGATGCCCCCTGTGGCCGATCATCACGATCTCGCGGCCGTCCTTGCGCATTCGGGCGACTTCGACGTGCACCTTGGTGACCAGCGGGCAGGTAGCGTCAAAGACCTTCAGGCCGCGCGCGGTCGCCTCGTCTTGCACGTTCTTGGAGACGCCGTGGGCGCTGAAGATCACGGTGCTGCCGGCAGGCACCTCGGCAAGTTCGCTGACGAAGATGGCGCCCTTGGCGCGCAGATTGTCGCAGACGAACTGGTTGTGCACGACCTCGTGGCGCACGTAGATCGGTGCGCCCTGTGTTTCGATGGCACGCTCGACGATGGCGATGGCCCGTTCGACGCCGGCGCAGAAGCCGCGCGGGTTGGCGAGAAGTATTTGCATGGGCTGGCCTTCACATGATGGCGATGACTTCGACCTCGAAGCGGACCGGCTTGCCGGCAAGCGGATGGTTGAAGTCGAAGAGGGCACTGGTCTCGCTGAGCTCGCGCAGGAAGCCGGCGAAGCCGCCGGTGCTGCCGGGTGAGCTGAACTCGATCAGCGAGTTGACCTCGAGGTCGATTTCCGGAGGCAGGGCGCTACGCGCGATGCGTTCGACGAGCCGTGGGTTGTGCGGGCCAAAGGCCTTGTCCGCGGCCAGTTCGAAGACATGGCGTTCGCCGGTCGCCAGTCCGATGAGGCAGCCTTCGAGTGTTTCGGCGAGTTGACCGCTGCCCATCTGCAGGGTCGCCGGGGACAGGTCGAAGGTGCTGACATGCTCGGTACCATCGAGGTCGGCAAGGCGGTAGTGCAAGGTCAGGTAGCTGTCGGCGGCGACCGTCGCGGGGTTGCCGGTGGGGGCAGGCGTCATGCGCTTCTCCGTACCGCAATGAACCGGGGGCCGGGGCGGTGGCGGCTCACGACTGTTCCCCCGCGCCAGGGCGACCGAGATCGTGCCGGGCAGGTCTGGCGGCGAACTGGTCCCAGGCCATCAACACGGCGCCTATGCAGATCGCCGAGTCGGCCACGTTGAAGGCCGGCCAGTAGAAGCCGGCGGCATGCCATTGAATGAAGTCGACCACGGCGCCGAAGCGCAGGCGGTCGATGACGTTGCCAAGCGCGCCGCCGAGGATCAGTGTCAGCGCCAGCGAAAGTCGGAACTCCGCACTGTGCCGGGGCAGGATACTGACGATCCACGCCGCGACGCCGAGTGCCAGGATGGTGAAGAACCAGCGCTGCCAGCCGCCGGCGTCGGACAGGAAGCTGAACGCGGCGCCGGGGTTGAAGGTCAGCACCCAGTTGAAGAAGGGAGCGACGTAGATCGTCTCGCCAGGTTGCATCGAGGCAAGCACCAGCCACTTGCTCAGCTGGTCGAGAACGATGACGATGCCGGCCAGCCAGAGCCAGCGGTCGACCTTACGCGAAGGCACGCGTTTCACCCTCCCCGTAGAGGTTGCTGATACAGCGCTGGCAGAGGCCGGGATGGTCGGGGTGTGCGCCGATGTCGTCGCGTACGTGCCAGCAGCGCTCGCACTTGGCGTGCGGCAGCGCGGCGCAGAACAGTTGCTCGTGGGCGTCATCGACGAGCACCGTCCGCGAGCAGATGAGGACAAAGCGCAGGTCGTCAGCGAGCGACGCCAGGATGCGGTGCTTCTCGCCGCCGCAATGCAGGCGAACCTCGGCCTGCAGCGACGAGCCGATCTGGCCGGCGATGCGGAGATCCTCGAGTGCTCGCATGACCTCCGCACGATAGCCGCGAATCTTGCGCCATTTGTCGAGTAGATCGCCTTCACCGGCCGGCTCCGGTAGCGGCTGCCAGGTCTGCAACATGATCGACTCTCCGCTGTCGTCACTCTGCAGTTGCCAGATCTCCTCGGCGGTGAAGCAGAGAATCGGCGCCATCAACTTGATGAAGCATTGCAGGATGTGCCAAAGCGCGCTCTGCGCCGAGCGGCGTGCGGTGGAAGCGGCCGCTGTGGTGTACAGCCGGTCCTTGAGGATGTCGAGGTAGAAGCCGCCGAGATCCTCGGAACAGAAGGTCTGCAGCGACTGGACGACGCGGTGGAACTCGAACCTGTCGTAGTCGGCTTCGCATTGCGCCTGCAGTTGCCGTGTCATGGCCAGTGCATAACGGTCGATTTCCAGCCAGTGCTCGACTTCGAGCATGTCGCGCGTCGCGTCGAAGTCGGCCGTGTTGGCAAGCAGGAAGCGCAGCGTATTGCGGATCCGGCGGTAGGCTTCGACGACGCGCTTGAGAATCTCGTCGGAGATCGACAACTCGCCCGAGTAGTCGGTAGCCGCCACCCACAGACGGAGAATATCGGCGCCGAGCGTGTCGGCAATCTTCTGCGGGGCAATCACGTTGCCCTTGGACTTCGACATCTTCAGGCCCTTGCCGTCGACCACGAAGCCGTGCGTCAGCAGTGCCTTGTATGGGGCACGGCCGTCCATGGCGCAGCCGATCAACAGGGAGCTCTGGAACCAGCCGCGATGCTGGTCCGAACCTTCGAGATAGAGATCGGCCGGATACGCCAGTTCGTCGCGGTGCGAGCCGCGCAGGACGCTTGCGTGTGTGGCGCCCGAGTCGAACCAGACGTCGAGCGTGTCGCTCATCTTGCGGTAGTGCTCGGCATCGGCGCCGAGTAGTTCGCTCGCCTCGAGGGCGAACCAGGCTTCGATGCCGGCCACTTCGACGCGCTTGGCGACGGCCTCGATCAGCTCCGGGGTGCGCGGATGCAGGGCCGCGGTTTCGCGATGCAGGAAGAAGGGGAGTGGAACTCCCCAGTTGCGCTGGCGCGAGACGCACCAGTCGGGGCGAGTCCTGATCATCGCTTCGAGGCGCGCACGGCCCCAGGTCGGGAAGAACTGCGTTTCGTCTACCGCCCGTTCGGCGCACCAGCGCAAGCTGGGTGCCTCGTCATTGGTGGGTGTCGGCACGTCGTCTGGCGAGGTCGCACGCTGCTCCATGCCGACGAACCACTGCGTCGTGGCGCGAAAGATGATCGGCGTCTTGTGCCGCCAGCAATGCGGGTAGCTGTGCTGGATCTTCTCGGTGTTGAGCAGGTGGCCGCTCGCCGCGAGTTCCTCGACGACCAGCGGGTTGGCGTCCCAGACGCTTCGTCCGGCGAGTTCGCCGACGGTCAGCGCCGGCGTCCCGGTGACGAAAGTGCCGTCGTCGCCGACCGGGTTGTTGACCGGCAGACCGTAGATCTTGCCGATCAGGTAGTCGTCGGTGCCATGCGCCGGCGCCGTGTGCACCAGTCCCGTTCCCGCCTCGAGCGTTACATGGCGGCCGCAGATGATCGCCACATCGCGCGCTTGAAAGGGATGCTTGAGCAGGACATGTTCGAGCGCGCCACCTTTCGCCGAACCGAGTACCCGACCCGTCAGTGCGTAACGCTGCAGGCACGCTTCGGTCAACTCGCGAACGAGGATCAGCGCGCCTTTCGCGGTGTCGACCAGGTCGTAGTCGAAGTCGGGATGGGCACTGACCGCCTCGTTGGCCGGCAAGGTCCAGGGGGTAGTGGTCCAGATCACGGCGAAGGCCGGGCCGCGCAGGTGCGTCAGGCCGAACGCCCTGGCCAGCTTGTCGGCGTGATTGGGATGCACCTCGAAGGCGACGTCGATGGCCACCGAACTCTTGTCTTCGTACTCGACCTCGGCTTCGGCGAGTGCCGAACGGCAATCGAGGCACCAGTTGACGGGTTTGAGGCCCTGGTAGAGGTAGCCTTTGTCCAGAATCCTGCCCAGCGTGCGGATTTCGTTGGCCTCCGTCCGGAAATCCATCGTCAGGTAGGGCCGTCCCCAGTCACCGAGGACACCGAGGCGGATGAAGTCCTTCTTCTGACGCTCGATCTGCTCGGCGGCGAAAGCGCGGCACAGCTCACGCACACGGTCGGCGGGGACGTGCTTGCCGTGCCGCTTCTCGATCTGGTGTTCGATCGGCAGGCCGTGACAATCCCACCCCGGGACGTAGGGCGCGTCGAAACCGGCCAGCGTCTTCGAACGAACGATGATGTCCTTGAGGATTTTGTTGACCGCGTGGCCGATGTGAATGTCGCCATTGGCGTAGGGCGGACCGTCGTGGAGAACGAAACGCGGGCGGCCTTGCGAGGCCGCGCGGATACTCTCGTAGACGTTGCTCTCCTGCCAGGCGGCAACCCAGCGCGGTTCGCGTCTGGCGAGGTCTCCGCGCATGGGAAATGGCGTGTCAGTCAGATTGAGGGTTTTCTTGTAGTCGGCCATGGCGGTTCTCACAACTGGAAGTAGGCTTTCGCCGCTTCGACGTCGCTGGCGATCTGCGCTTTCAGGGCGTTGAAGTCGGGAAACTTCACTTCGTCGCGCAGCTTGTGCAGGAAGCGGACGTTCAGATGGGCGCCATAAATGTCGGCAGAGAAATCGAACAGGTGCACCTCGAGCAGTGGGCGCACAACCTGATTGGCGCTCGGGCGGTAGCCGAGGTTGGCGGCGCCGCGGTGCGGTCCACCGGGCAGTCCCTTGACTTCGACCGCGAACACTCCTTGCAGCGGTGGGCGCTCGTGCTTGATGCGGATGTTGGCCGTCGCGAACCCCAGTTGACGGCCGATCTTGTCGCCGTGCACGACGCGGCCGTCGATCGAGTAAGGCCGGCCGAGCAGGCGGGCGGCGTGTTCGAGCCGGCCTTCCTGGAGTGCGTCACGAACCGCCGAGCTTGAAGCACGCTCGCCGTTGAGCGTCACGCTCTCCATGGCTTCGACCTGAAAGCCAAGGTGGGCACCGGCCTCGCGCAGCAGGGCGAAGTTGCCGGCGCGTCGGGCACCGAAACGAAAGTCGTCGCCGACGATCAGATGGCGTACGCGCAGGGCACCGACCAGCACACGTTCGATGAATTCCTCCGGGGCGAAGGCCGCGAAGCGGGCGTTGAAGTGGCAGACGTATGCCAGATCGACTCCGTCGTCAGCGATCAGTTCCAGCTTTTCACGCAACGTGGAGAGGCGCGATGGCGGCGAATGCGGAGCGAAGAATTCGCGCGGGTGCGGCTCGAACGTGAGGACTGCGGCCGGCAGGCCGGCCTTGGCTGCAGCGGCCGTCAGGCGCGCGAGCAACGCCCGATGGCCGAGATGTACGCCATCGAAGTTGCCTATGGTGAGTACTGTGGCACTGGGCGCTGTCTGTGCAAAACCGCGATAGACGAGCATCGGAGGGTAGAGGGGACGGACAAAACATGCGATTATAACCGGCTTTGTGCGGTGCCGACCGGTGTCGCGCGCGTCCCGACCTTCTGCCGAGGCTGCGGGCGTGTTCAGATGGCGCCGCGGACAACACCTTCCCTGCGCTTGCTGTGCCGTCTGGCTCAGCAGGGACCAGTCGGCATCTTGCGTTTTCCCTGTATGCTCCAGCGATGAACATCGACAATTGCTACCATTGCGGTCAGGCGGTACCGAACGGCGTCGATCTCGCGGTGAGTATCGACGGCAAGCCACGTGCGATGTGCTGTGGCGGTTGTCAGGCGGTGGCGCAGGCGATCGTCGCGAATGGATTGGCGGAGTACTACCGAAATCGTGACGCTCTGCCGGACTCGCCGCGCGAGGCGCTTCCGGCGATTGTCGATCGCCTGCAACTGTACGATCACGCGGATTTCCAGAAGAGCTTCGTGCGTCTCGTCGGGGAGGGTGGCAGCGAGCGCGAGGCGGCATTGATCCTCGAAGGGATCACCTGTTCCGCCTGCATCTGGCTCAACGAGCAGCATCTGTCGCAACTCGCCGGGGTCACTGCGGTGGACATCAACTATGCGACGCGGCGTGCCCGCGTGCGCTGGGACGAGCGGCGCATCAAGCTGTCCGACATCCTGGCGGCGATCGCTGCGATCGGCTATCGCGCCTACCCGTACGATGCGGCACGCAGCGAGGCTCTGGCGCGCCGGGAGCGGCGGAGCGCGCTCTGGCGGGTTTTTGTCGCCGGCTTCGGCATGATGCAGGTGATGATGTACGCGGTGCCGGTGTATCTGGCGGGCGCCGGCGAAATGACGCCGGAGGTCGAGCAGTTGATGCGCTGGGCGAGCCTGGCGCTGACGCTGCCGGTAATCTTCTATTCGGCGGCGCCGTTCTTCGGCAATGCGTGGCGCGACTTGCGGCTGCGCCGTGTCGGCATGGATGTGCCGGTTGCTCTGGGAATCGGCGCCGCCTTTGCGGCCAGCGTGTGGGCGACCCTTGTCGGCGGTGGCGAGGTCTATTTCGATTCGGTGACGATGTTCGTTTTCTTCCTGCTCAGCGGCCGCTTCCTGGAAATGACGGCGCGCCAACGCGCCGTCAGCGTCACCGAAGCGTTGGCCCGATTGATGCCGGCAGTTGCCGAGCGCGTGCCTGCGTATCCGGCCAGCCGCGAGATCGAGCAGGTCATGGCCGCCGACCTGCGCCGTGGCGACGTCGTTGTGGTGCGGCCCGGCGAGACTATCCCGGCCGACGGAGAGGTGCTTGAGGGGGAGAGCTGCACCAACGAGGCCCTGCTGACCGGCGAGAGCGCGCCGGTCAGCAAGCGCCCGGGAGCGGCGGTTACCGGCGGCTCCGTCAACATCGAAAGTCCATTGCTGGTCCAGGTCGTGCAGGTTGGCGAGGGAACGCGACTGTCGGCGATCGTCCGCCTCATGGAGCGTGCGGCGGGCGAGAAGCCGCGGATCGTCGAACTCGCTGACCGGATCGCCGGCCGCTTCATCATTGCTCTTCTGATCCTGGCGGCGGCGGTGGCCGTTAGCTGGTCGTTCATCGATCCCGGGCAGGCGCTCTGGATCACGGTGTCGGTTCTGGTCGTCACCTGCCCCTGCGCCTTGTCACTGGCGACGCCGGTGGCACTCACCGTGGCCAGCGGGGCGATGGCGAAGGCCGGCCTGCTGGTGACGCGTAGCCATGCGGTCGAGACGCTGGCACGCGCCACTCACTTCGTTTTCGACAAGACCGGTACGCTTACCAGCGGCCGTATGCAGTTGCTTGCCGTGCTGCCGCTCGGCGCACTCGACCCGAACGAGAGTCTGGCACTGGCGGCCGCTCTCGAGCAGGCATCGGAGCATCCGATCGGTGCCGCCTTGCGGGACGCGGCCATCGGTGATGATCGACCGGCTGTCACCTCACTGATCAATGAGCCGGGCTGCGGAATAAGCGGGCTCCATGGTGGTCGTGGCGTTCGCCTTGGCCGACCCGACTATGTACAGGCCTTGCACGGAAAATCCTTGCCGGAAGCGGGACAGGCGATGCTTGCCGTTGGCGATACGGTGATCGCTCTTGGCGACGAGGCAGGCTGGGTCGCGCTGTTTCGCATCGGCGACGATCTGCGACCGGAGGCAGCCGTGATGGTCGCCGCGCTGCAGGCGTCCGGCCAGCAGGTGACCTTGCTCACCGGTGACGCGGCGCCGGCTGCCCGTCGCGTCGCGCTGGCGCTGGGGATAGATGAGGTGCAGGCGGAGGCGTCACCACAGGCCAAGCGCGATTACGTGCGCCGCCTGCAGGCGAGCGGCGCCGTCGTGGCGATGGTCGGCGATGGCGTGAACGATGCGCCGGTGCTGGCACAGGCGCAGGTCTCGGTGGCCATGGGTGGGGGCTCGCAGTTGGCGCGCACGCAGGCCGATCTGGTTCTGCTCTCGGAGAACCTCGATCACCTGCGGCGCGGCGTTTTCGTCGCCCGTCGTGCCTTGCGTGTGCTCCGACAGAACCTGATGTGGTCCTTCGCCTACAATCTGGTAGCGCTGCCGCTGGCCATGAGTGGCTTCATCACACCGTGGATGGCCGGTATCGGCATGTCCGGGAGTTCCTTGCTGGTCGTCGCAAACTCGCTACGGCTGCAGAAAACGGAAGGGAACTGAGCGATGATGGAAACCCTTTACCTGCTGATTCCGATCTCGGTCGTTCTGGTCTTCCTGATCGGTATCGCGTTCTGGTGGTCGCTGCGCAATGGGCAGTTTGACGATCTCGAGGGGCCAGCCTATCGCATCCTGATGGACGACGACAGGTCACGCCCGGTATCGCCGGCCGACGACGCTCCGGACAAGTCACCGGACGCACAGGCAGAGCACGCCGGCGACGGATCTCCGGTCACGAATCGAAGCGGCTCTTGACTCAGGTCAAGAGTTTCTCCCTGAGCTCTGCGATAATTTCACGCAATGAATGCGCCGATGCCGCGGCATCCGCGCGCAGGTCTCGGCTCTGGTGAGGTGTTTCTCTGTTGGGGTTCGGGTGCGTTTCGACGCACCCGTTTTTTTGCGCGCAGTCAGGGTGCCGTCACCGCGGGCGAGCTTGATCTGTGTCAAATTGAGCCCTCGCGGGTTAGAATACCATCCTCAAAGTCAGTGGTCGCAGCAAGGGCATTCGGGGCGGTGAAAGCCGGTTTTTTGGTCAAGAAAGAGGTGAGTCCATGTCGGTAACTCAGTCAACATACAACTACAAGGTGGTGCGGCAGTTTGCCGTGATGACCGTAATCTGGGGGATTGTCGGAATGCTGGTTGGCGTGATCATCGCCGCCCAACTGGTCTGGCCAGAGCTGAATCTGGGCTGGCTGCATTTCGGGCGTTTGCGTCCCCTGCACACGAACGCGGTGATATTTGCCTTCGGTGGCAGCGCCTTGTTCGCCACCTCTTACTATGTAGTCCAACGGACCTGTCACACGCGGATCTTCTCCGATGGCCTGGCGGCCTTCACGTTCTGGGGCTGGCAACTGGTCATCATCCTGGCCGCCATCACCCTGCCGCTGGGTTTCACCTCGGGAAAGGAGTACGCCGAACTCGAGTGGCCGATCGACATCCTGATCACCGTGGTCTGGGTGGCCTACGCGGTCGTTTTTTTCGGCACCATCGCCAAGCGCAAGGTCAGTCACATCTACGTGGCGAATTGGTTCTACGGGGGGTTCATCCTTGCCGTTGCCTTGCTGCACGTCGTCAACAGCGCCGAGATTCCGGTTTCCTTGACCAAGTCCTACTCGGCCTATGCCGGCGTTCAGGACGCGATGGTTCAGTGGTGGTACGGCCACAACGCGGTCGGCTTCTTCCTCACCGCGGGCTTTCTCGGCATGATGTATTACTTCGTCCCGAAGCAGGCCGGGCGGCCAGTGTATTCGTACCGCCTGTCGGTCGTGCACTTCTGGGCGCTCATCTTCACCTACATGTGGGCCGGCCCGCACCATCTGCACTACACCGCGTTGCCCGACTGGACCCAGTCGGTGGGCATGCTGTTCTCGCTGATTCTCCTTGCTCCCTCGTGGGGCGGCATGATCAACGGTGTGATGACGCTCTCGGGCGCTTGGCACAAGCTGCGCGATGATCCGATCCTCAAGTTCCTGATCACGTCGCTGTCCTTTTACGGCATGTCGACCTTCGAAGGTCCGATGATGGCGATCAAGACGGTCAACGCCTTGTCCCACTACACGGACTGGACGGTCGGACACGTGCATTCGGGTGCCTTGGGCTGGGTGGCGATGGTTTCGATCGGTTCGATCTACTACCTGTTGCCGCGTCTGTTCGGCAAGCCGGAGATGTTCAGTGTCAAGTTGATCACGGTGCACTTCTGGGTGGCGACGATCGGCGTCGTTCTCTATATCGCCTCGATGTGGATTGCCGGTGTGATGCAGGGCCTGATGTGGCGCGCGGTCAATCTGGACGGTACGCTGACCTACAGTTTTGTCGAATCGGTGAAGGCTTCGTATCCGTTCTGGGCGATTCGTTTCCTCGGTGGCGTTCTCTTCCTGGTCGGCATGTTGATCATGGCCTACAACATGGTCAAGACGATTGCCGGCGGCCGTACGGTCGATGACGCGCTGGTGCTGCAACCTGCTGCACACCACGCCTGAGGGGAATGAAATGAAACTTACGCAAGATGCAATTGAGCGCAATGTCGGATTGATGGTCTTGCTGACCCTGCTGGTGGTCAGCGTCGGTGGTCTGGTCGAAATCGTGCCGTTGTTCTTCCAGAAATCCACTACCGAACCGGTGACTGGGCTCAAGCCCTACGATCCGGTCCGCCTGACCGGGCGCGACGTCTATATCCGTGAAGGCTGCTTCCTCTGCCATTCGCAGATGATTCGTCCGTTCCGTGCGGAGACCGAGCGTTATGGTCATTATTCGGTGGCGGGCGAGTTCGTCTATGACCATCCCTTCCAGTGGGGCTCGAAGCGTACCGGCCCGGACCTTGCGCGCGTTGGTGGGCGGTATTCCGATGAGTGGCACCGCGCTCACCTGATCAATCCGCGCGACGTCGTGCCGGAGTCCAACATGCCGGCTTTCGCCTTTCTGGAGAAGGCTCCGGCCGACGCGAACAGCATCGAGGCCAAGATGCGTGCTTTGCGCATCGTAGGTGTCCCCTATACCGACGAGGAGATCGCCGGAGCCAAGAAGCAGCTTGAGGGCAAGAGCGAACTCGACACGCTCATCGCCTATCTGCAGGGGATGGGCCTTGAGATGAAGAACGCGAAGTAGGCGCATGGACATCAACGATCTGCGCTCCATCGTGACCGTCGTTTCCCTGCTGACCTTCCTTGGGATCGTCTGGTGGGCCTACGGTGTGAAGGGCAACAAGAAGCGCTTCGAAGAGGCGGCGATGCTGCCGTTCTCGGACGAGGCAGCGGATCGGGCTGAACTCGGCCTGGATCGCATCGAACAAAGGAAAGCATGATGAACGATTTTGTGAATCAGTTCTGGAACTGGTACGTCATTCTGTTGGTGCTGCTCAGCATCATTGCCTGTGGTGTGATGCTCTGGTCGCAGAGTACGCCGCCACCTGCCAAGGTGGACACCACTGGTCACGTCTGGGACGAGACTCTCGAGGAGTACAACAATCCCTTGCCGAAGTGGTGGATGTGGCTTTTTTATCTGACCGTTATCTTCTCGCTGGTGTACTGCGCGCTCTACCCGACGCTGGGCAGCTATCAGGGCATGCTTGGCTGGTCGTCCAGTGGGCAGCTTGCCAAGGAAGTCGCCAAGGCCGACGAGCAGACGAAGCCCCTGTACGACAAGTATATGAAGATGGACCTGCAGGCGCTGGCTGGCGACAAGGAAGGCAACGAAACGGGCAAGCGGCTTTACCTGACCTACTGCATGCAGTGCCATGGTGCCGACGCACGGGGTTCGAAGGGCTTTCCGAATCTGGCCGACAATGACTGGCAGTGGGGCGGCGAGCCGGCGGCGATCGTCGAAACAATCACCAACGGTCGGATGGGGGTGATGCCGCCGCACGCACAGCTTGGCGCCGAAACAGTCAAGGATCTCGCCAACTACGTGCGCTCTCTCTCGGGCCTGCCGGCCGATTCGGTGCGCGTTGCCAAGGGGCAGGAAGCCTTCAATACGGCGGGATGCTCAGGTTGCCACGGACAGGATGGCAAGGGCATGCACGCGGTCGGCGCCCCCAACCTGACCGACAAGATTTGGCTCTACGGTAGTTCGGAGGCGACGATCATCGAAACCATCACGAAGGGTCGGACGAACCAGATGCCGGCCTGGAAGGAGTTTCTCGGTGAGGCCAAGGTGCACGTGCTCGCCGCCTATGTGCTCAGTCTGAGCGCCGGCAGCAAATAGCAACAAGGCCGCAACAACGGAGCGGCGCGCCTCGCCGCTCCGTTGTTTTTCCGTCGCTGATTCCCTTCTCGCAGCTTTCCAGCGGTCGCGGCCAGGTGCCCCACGCCCGTTGTGTTGCCGGGAATCGCGCGCTGCAATTACTCCGGGCTGATTCAGATCAAGATCAGCATCACGCCAAGATGTAATATTAGAGTTTGGTGTAATTCTGAAATGGATCGGAGCTGAAATCATGGACCAAGCGGCCGGCAACAAGGCCAAGGCAATTCCCATCAACATCGACGGCCTGTACGAAAAGCACAGAACCGTCCACGCACGCAGCGTAACAGGGGTCTTCAACAACTGGCGCTGGGCGATGGTCTTCTTTACGCAGGCATTGTTTTATGGCCTGTGCTGGATCGAGTGGGGCGGTCGGCAGGCAGTCCTCTTCCACATCGTTGAACGCAAGTTCTACATCTTCGGCCTGGTGTTCTGGCCGCAGGACGTTATCTACCTGGCCGTTCTGCTGGTGATTTCCGCGTACGCGTTGTTTCTTGTCACCGCGATTGGTGGTCGCCTGTTCTGCGGCTACGCCTGCCCGCAGACGGTGTATACCGAGATACTGATGTGGATCGAGCGCAAGATCGAGGGCGAACGTCCAGCACGCATCAAGCTCGATGCGCAGCCGATGAGCATGCGCAAGTTCCGCCTCAAGTTGATCAAGCATTCGCTCTGGCTCGTTGTTGCGTTGTGGACAGGGATCACCTTTGTCGGCTATTTCACGCCGATCAAGGAACTCCTTGGCGAGTTGCTCTCTTTCAGTCTGGGACCGTGGGAGGCTTTCTGGATTTTCTTCTATGCGGCCTTCCTGTACCTGATGGCCGGTTTCATGCGCGAGCAGGTCTGCAAGTACATGTGCCCCTATGCCCGGTTCCAGGGGGTAATGTTCGATCCGGATACCTTGATCATCAGCTACGACCCGGAGCGGGGAGAGCCGCGAGGTCTGCGCAGGAAAGGTGCCACGCCGAAGACGGAGGCGTTGGGCGACTGCGTCGACTGCAGCATCTGTGTACAGGTGTGTCCGACGGGGATTGACATTCGCAATGGGCTGCAACTCGAGTGCATTGCCTGCGCGGCGTGCATCGACGCCTGCGATCAGGTGATGGACAAGGTCGGTTCGCCGCGTGGCTTGATTCGCTACTCGACCGAGAATGCTCTGGAGAAACATTACTCCCCGCGCGAGATGTTCGCGCACCTGTTGCGCTTCAGAACGCTTCTCTATACGAGCATACTGCTGGCGATCATTCTGGGGACAGCGTGGAGCCTGGCTCACCGCGTGCCGCTCAAGGTGGATGTCCTGCGCGACCGTTCGACACTGTCGCGCGAGGCCGAGGATGGGCGTATCGAGAACGTGTACCGTTTGCACATCTCGAACACTGACGATTCGCCGCATCGTTACTTGATTGGCGTCAGCGGCATCGAGGGTGTCGATATCGTCGGCAATCGTAGCGTGGACGTTCCGGCGGCGTCTTCGACTACGCTGGCGCTCTCCGCGCGGGTCGAACCCGGGGTCGGCAGGAAGGGGTCGAACGAACTCTTCTTCGAGGTCAGGGCCGAGGATCGCGACGCGATCGCGGTTCGGGAAAAGACGAGCTTCTTCCTGCCATGAAGCGAGAGCAGAGCGCCAAGGCAGCACCGTGGTACCGCGAGCCATGGCCATGGTTGCTGATGCTCGGTCCGGTAATTGTCATCATCGCCGGAGTCATCACCGCCTATCTGGCGGTCGTGACCAGTGATGGACTGGTGGAGGACGACTACTACAAGCAGGGCCTGACGGTAAATCGGCGCACGGAGCGTGATCAGCGCGCCGCCGAACTGGGAGTCGCGGCAGACTTCGTGCTTGGTGAGGAGGGTAGGCGGATCCGGATCCTGCTGCGTCTGCACGCCGGAGTGGCCTTGCCGGATGCGCTCAGCCTGCGCATTGCGCATCCGACGCGCCCGGGTTTCGATCAGGACGTGGCCCTGCGTGCCGAGGGCGGCGGTGTCTATGTGGGCACGCTCGCCCCCTTGACTGGTGGTCGCTGGCACGTCAGCCTCGAGGACGAAAAGCGACAGTGGCGCTTGGTGGGAGATTGGGTGACGGGAACAGAATCGGCGCTGCGGTGGACCCCGTTATCCAGGGTGACGGCAGCGGGTAACTGATTTTTTCAGGGAGGTAGACGATGGCTTGGGACTTGTTGTTTTCGAGTGACTACGGGCTATTCAGCCTGTTCGTGATTCTTTTCGTGGTCGGTATGGCGTTCTGGTTTTCCTCCTTCTTCAGCAAGAAGATACGTGAGGACGAAGCACGAGCCGGAAAATAGGTCGATGGTCGGGGTGCGCCCGGCCCCGGATGCTGAAGACCAGATTGGCTATCACCGGCTCTGGCCGTTGGGAGCGGCGAGCCGGCGAATCTCCGGCAGGCAATCGCCGCTTGCCGGTGGCCGCAACGCACTGCGACGGCAATGCGGCGTGAAGGCGTTCGCCGCCTGCTGCTGGCTGTGGTCGCCTCGCTGCTGGCGCATCTCGTACTACTCGTTCGTGTCTACCCAGGCCTGCCGGTGCGCATTGCGCCCGCCGGGAAGCCACTCGAGGCGGTGATCGGTACTCGCAGCCAAACGATTCCGTCGCACGCGGCGGGGCCAAAGGCGCCGGCGCCGGTCGGTGTGCCGCCACCTTCCCGGATGACCGCGCGGTCGGATGGATCGACAGAGCACCAGCGCCAGGTAACGGCGCCGCGAGTCGTTGTCCCGTCTGCCGTGATGGCTCCGGCGGCGGTGGGCAAGGCTGCTCCAGAGCAGACCGCCGAGGCGCCGGTGGGGGCGGCCCCGACCGTAGCGACACGGGATGGCGTCAGCGCCGACGACCTGCGCCAGTATCGCGTGGCACTGGCGATCGCCGCCCGCCGCTTCAAGCGCTATCCTCCGGTAGCACGCGAGAGTCTTTGGGAAGGCACGGCCGAGGTTGCAGTCAGCATGAGCGCTTGGGGGCATGTTCCTGAGCTGTCGCTCGTGCGGTCCAGTGGGCGCGCCGTGCTCGATACGCAGGCCATGTTGATGATCGAGCAGGCGGCGGCGGCAACAACGCTGCCCGAGGCCTTGCGGGGCCGGGCGTTTCGGGTGTTGTTGCCGATCGAGTTCTCGCTTGATCCGGGCCACTAGTAGTTCGTTTCAACAATAGACATGAAGATTCGGCGATACTGACATGATTTCAAGACGTTTGTGTGTGAGGTGTGGTCATGTCGGGAAAGACGAGTCGGGTGGCACTGGCCTTGACGGCGGCGGAAGAGGAGATGCTCGGGGATCTGGCCCGGTCGAGAACGGCGCCGGTACGTGAAGCCGAGAGGGCGAAGATTCTCCTGGCGTACGTGGAGAACCGGTCGATTACT
>Ga0209794_1000076_pt1:0-25000 | contig 254800 bp, 222 predicted proteins | sample EBPBio232013_DNA_FD_185869 | JGI IMG/M metagenome (GOLD analysis project Ga0209794, IMG submission 185869) | Wastewater treatment Type I Accumulibacter community from EBPR Bioreactor in Madison, WI, USA - Reactor 1_5/23/2013_ DNA (SPAdes)... | ecosystem: Engineered > Bioreactor > EBPR...
ATTCAGGATTTGATAACCGGTCTCTTAAGGATCAGGCAGACCGGAAATCTCTTTAAAGCAACCACAATGCTCTTAATGAACATTGACACGGAAAACATGGCTACATACAAACAGGAAATCCTGAATGCCGGGAACAACAAGATGAACGGAGCCGGGGATAACAGTGAACTGGTTATGACGATCTACAACAATCTTCTTGAGGAGAAGTACAACCCCGGCGGAGTGATAGATACAGCCGGCAAAGTGGCACCACTGCTTGCATACCTGAACGGGAACCATCCCGGATCGGAATACACGAAGATGGCAAACCTGCTGTTCAGTGAACTGCCGGAGGGTAACCCTGCAAACAAACCCATGGGGAAACAACACCCCGGAGGCAGCAAGCCGGAGACGGTGGTTTACGAGTACAACCTGTACAACAACTACCCCAACCCTTTTAACCCTGAAACAGTGATAAAATTCTCACTTAAGGAGAAGAGCAGTATAACGCTGATGGTTTACAGCATCACGGGCCAGAAGGTGGTGGAACTTGCGTCGGGCGAGATGGAAAAGGGTCTGTATGAGAAGAGATTCAATGGAACCAAATTCTCATCCGGAGTTTACATTTTCCGCCTTGAAGCCCAATCGCTTGAGAGCAAGACAACTTATTCCAAAACGATGAAAGCTTTGCTGCTTAAATAGGGCTGAGGAATGAAGGTTGATTGCTGAAAAGCCCGCACCAGAATGTTAAATCATTAAGGCTGCCTCGAGAGGGGCAGCCTTTTTTTGCTTTATCTGAAAATAACGACTGTAATATTTATGTTTAAAGGTCAGTTTCGGAACCATAAAGATTAAAAGCAAATAGACCACAGGTGCAAGTTTGCTTTAAAAATATTAACTTGCTAAATTAGATTTTTTAAATTTATCCGGCTCTCAACCAAATGATCACTAAAAAAGAGATAGCGAAAAACTGGCTTCCCAGGTACACAGGCACACCGATTGAGAAGTTTGGGAAATATTTTTTGCTGACCAATTTTCACAATTATGTGGAGGCGTTTGCACAAAAGTTTAATTGTGAAATTGAGGGAATCGGAAAGCCGATGCAAACCGCCACAAACAGCGACGGGTTGACGATCATAAATTTTGGTATCGGCTCGGCGAATGCAGCCACTGTGATGGATTTGCTAAGTGCTGTCGAACCTTCCGGAGTCCTCTTTTTGGGGAAGTGTGGAGGATTAAAAAGATCGACTGAACTGGGGCATTTTATTCTTCCGATTGCTGCAATCAGGGGAGAGGGAACGAGCAATGATTATGCACTTCCTGAGGTGCCGGCACTTCCTTCCTTTAAGCTTCACAAATTTGTTTCTCAGAAAATTGTAGAACGGGATCTGGAATACAGAACCGGCGTTATCTACACCACCAACAGGAGGCTTTGGGAGTGGGATGAAGAGTTTAAGGAATATCTTCAGGAGATAAATGCCATTGCAATTGATATGGAGACTGCCACCCTTTTTACGGTTGGTTTTGTGAACCAGATTCCAAGGGGTGCCCTGCTTTTGGTCTCGGATACACCGATGTTGCCTGAGGGAATTAAGACTGAAGAGTCGGACAAGGAAGTTACGAGAAAGTTTGCTGCATTGCATTTGGAACTCGGGATAGAAGCGATGACGGATCTTGGAATAAAAGGGGAGCAGATTAAGCATTTTACATATCAATAAACGGCTGAAAATGAGAAACTTCCTGCAGGACAGTCGACAGAAAGTTTATTGGGTCTCCCAATTATCAGGATGGGGCGGTTACTCCCTCCTGAATCTGCTGATTGTACTTTCAGCCCGCGCTGACGGAAATATTTCCGAATCCACCGACAGGTTCCTTTATCTCATAATTCCGACTCTGACAATATCGGGAGTTCTGTTTACACATATCTACAGAGAGATAATCAGGATATATGGCTGGGCGGACCTTGAACCAAGAGCTCTTGCCCCCAGAGTTTTTCTTGGTTCCATAACGGTGGCGATACTCATTTTCCTGTTGGTAGCGGCAATATTTCTTCTTGCAGGGGAAACAATCCGGGACATTTTTACACTTCCCAACATCTTGATAAACTGGATCAATCTCTCGATAATAGTGCTGCTTTGGTCCATTCTCTATTTTGCGATTCATTTTTTCGAGAATTTCCAGAAAGTTGAAATCGAGCGATTGATATGGGAAGCAGCCGTGAAGGATTTTGAGTTGAAGGCTTTGAAATCGCAGTTGAACCCCCACTTCATGTTCAATGCGATGAACGGAATAAGGGCTTTGATAGAGGAGGACCCTGAAAAAGCCAAAAAATCGATTACACAGCTTTCGAACATTTTTCGATATTCTCTTAATATAGAGAGGAGCGAGACGGTTCCCCTCGAAGATGAAATCCGTACCGTTAACGACTACCTTTCGCTTGAGCAGGTAAGATATGAAGAGAGATTGAGATTCTCGATAGAGGTTGATCCCTCTGTCAATTTTGTTGAGATACCACCGATGATGGTACAAACGCTGGTGGAGAACGGCATAAAGCACGGGGTATCAAAACTTCCCAAAGGCGGGGAAGTACAAATCAGGGCTTACAAAGAAAAAGATGATCTTGTTTTAATTATTTTAAATTCCGGTTCACTTGACGATAAATTGATGGCAGACTCGAAAGGTTTCGGGCTGGCAAATACAAAGAACCGCCTTTCGATCCTCTATGGTGAGAAGGCTTCGTTCAATATATCGGAACAGGACGGAAAAGTAAGAGCAGAAATAAAAATCCCAACCGGAGGAATAGAAAATGAAAGCTATTATCGTTGATGACGAGCGTTTAGCGAGAAATGAGTTAAGGCGGCTTCTTTCAGAACATCCAGAAGTGGAGATTCTCGATGAGGCTGCGAATGTGGATGAGGCAGTCGAAAAAATAAAGGCTCACGACCCTGATGTTATTTTTCTTGACATTCAGATGCCGGGGAAGACCGGATTTGATCTTTTGGAAGAACTTGACAGGTCGCCCCGGGTGATTTTCACTACTGCCTATGATGAATATGCAATTAAGGCTTTTGAATTTAACGCTCTCGATTATCTTCTTAAACCGATAGATCCGGCAAGACTGACCGAGGCATTGAAGAAGATAAAGCTCGAGAAAAAAGAGGATGAAGAACTTGAGCTCCGATATGCAAGCAAGCAGTTGAAAGCCGAAGATCAGGTTTTTGTAAAAGACGGTGACAGATGCTGGTTTGTGAAACTTGAAGAAGTCAGACTTTTCGAGTCGGAAGGCAATTATGTAAGATTGTTTTTCAGGGATCAAAAACCATTAATACTTAAAACCCTCAATTATCTTGATGAGAGACTGGACAGCCGCACATTTTTCCGGGCAAACAGGAAGCATATCATCAATCTTAAATATATCGAGAACATAGAGCCGTGGCTCAACGGCGGTCTGCTTGTGAAGATGAAAGACGGCAAGAAGGTTGAAGTTTCGAGAAGGCAGTCGATTAAATTTAAAGAGATGCTTTCACTGTAACCGCACCTCATTCCTTTGAATGTAAAATATTAAAGGGCACACATAAGAATCAATGATTTATTATGTGTGCCCTTTGTTTGTTTAAGACCGTTTAGTTTGGGAGCACTCGGAAGAGCGTTCTCGGTCCGTAGCCTCTTATTTCGGGATAATACATCAATCCGGCGTACACGGGAGCAGAGGAGTAGTATCCCGGAACCTGTGCCCTGATTATGTAAGTAAATTCCATATCCTGAGGTGCGTATGTAACAAACCAGGTTATTTTCGAATCACGAATTTCCTTGTCGGCATAGAACCAGTTCCAGTAGCCGGGCCAGTAGCCTGTGTATGATGACTCACCTTCGATATTGTAGAGGTTGTCATCTTTCACCACTTCGAAGCCGGCGGGGAACATATCCTCAACCATCATGTACTGATCGTCACTTCTGTTGGTTTTTACTTTCACTTTAACAAGAAGAAGGTCGCCTGACTTAACTTTTTCGGGGTTCGACTTCTTATAAATGATGCTGTTTCCAGCCCTTGTTTCAGTCAGTTTGAAAACTTCTTTTGTGATGGTGAAATTTTGTTCTTTCACAAAAGAGATATCAGGGTAATAGAGCTCGATATCGGCACCGGCATAAAGAGTACCTTTTCCTTTTTTTACTATCCTTATGGTGTTCTTTCCGTGGACAAATGGGAATGCAGCAAAGTTCAATTTGATATTGGCATCCTCGGGAGCCAGTCTGTCCTTCTCGAATGAGGTTTTTCTGACCTGTTTCCCGTTTATGAATACTTCAGCAGAAAAGTCGGGTTCAAGCTCATTTGTCATTTTCAGATAGTCAGTCAGGGCGAAAACAACTGTCGCTGTCTGCTGGGTCGAATGCCAGCCTTTTCCTTTTTGTTCCCTGATCAGTGTTCTTACCGCTTTGATGATTGCAGGTGAGTTCGGATCGACTGCGAGCAGAAGTTTTAGAGCAAAAGCTGTGGACTGCACTTTATCCTGCTGCCATGAGTAATATTTATCCCTTCCCCACGAGATGAAGTTCTGATCTTCCTGAGCGGACTTCATCAATCTCTGGAGGACTGCTGATGCTGTTTTCTTGTCACCTGTGGTGTTGTAAGTCAGTCCGAGAATTGCAGTAGCATAGGGGTTCAGGGAGTCGGCAAGCAGCTCGTCGATCAACTTGTTGAAGACAGGATTCTTTTTGGCAGACGGTTCGCATTCAGAATAAACCCATGCAATGTAGGCTGCGGTAACCCTGTCCACATTTTTTTCCTGCAGAAGTCCGGTCAATGCATTGAAACCTGCTTTGTAGCTGTTTTGATCGACTTTGTAACCAAGTTTCTGAGCCATGTTGAATCCATACATTACATAAGCTGTCATATAAGGATTAACAGGATCATTTTTCCACCAGCCCCAGCCGCCCTGTGGATTCTGGAAATCGTAAAGCCTTGCGAGTCCTTTATCAATAACATCCGGAAGTTTTTCCAGTGTTGAAGAGCTGATCGGGACATTTAATTGCTTCAGAGTGCCTGCGGTTATGAGAGCAGGGAGAAATCTGCTCATCGTTTGCTCTACACAGCCATATGGATAATCCACGAGTCCATCAAGAGAATGGAGAAGTGAAGTAGCCAAAGTGGGACTTAGGGCAAGAGACAGATTCACCGTTTTGAGGTTTACACCCTGAGGGATATTAAACTCGACGGTCTTTTCATTGTCGCTGGTCTGTAAAATGGAATTGAGGTAATTGACTGCCTTGATTCCAATGGGGATGACAGGTACCGTGATTTTCACGGCATCAGATTCCTGGTCTGAGATAGCTTCGAAATATATTTCGCTGGTGTAATTAACAAAAGGTATTACTGTTTTTATTTCGACAGTTGCAAGTCCCTTTGTTGGAATTGGTGCTTCAAACGAATTGGCAGATTTCTTCGACGCAACCACCCCTTTTACCTCAAACGAAAGGGGAGTAAGATTTGTAAAATTGAATTTAAATTTTGTTTTTGCTTCAGAACTTTGATAATTGTGAATATTGGCGATTATGGTTGTCGTGTCCCCTTCCTTAAAGAACCGGGGCGTTTCGAGCCGGATCATGAGGTCTTTGGCTGCAAAGACATTGTTGATGGCGTCGCCTGTGAATGTGTTTTTGGTAATAACCTTAACTGTGGATCTCCAAGAAGTAAGATTGTCGGGAAGTTTGAAGGAAATTTCGGCTTCACCACTTCCGTCGGTAATTACTGCGGGATTCCAGTAAGGTGCATCACTGAAGTTTTCCCTGACCACCACTTCCTTTTCACCGTCTCTTGTGGATGGAGGAGAGGGAGACGATTTTTCTTCGATTGCGGCACCATCGGCTGACATGGTTTTATTTACCATTCCGCCTCCGAGGTAACCTGAAAAATAAAACTCCATCTCTTCTTTGTAGGGATCAAGATAAATCTCTTCAGAGGTGCTTTTACCTTTGGCAAGCACCACTTTTTTAACCGGATATACGACATTGACCAAAGAGAGACAAATATCGTATTCTCCTTCGGGCAGATTCGTAAAACGGGTGAAGTTTATTCCATCCACTCCCCCTTTCCGTATAATGGAACCATTGGTTATGAGTATCTCGATTGTTTTATCTTCCAGACTTTCCTTATCTGCTGTCTTGAATTTAACTTCAAGTGAAGAAGTTCCTGAACCTGGTTTTGCAGGATCTTCGGCTGAATATTTAGTGTCAAGGAGAGAGACCGGTCTGCTGACAGACTGACCGTATTTTCCTTCAAGTGAGTTTGTGGTCTGAGTGTAGTAGTATTCGTCTTTATAAAAAGACTCATAAAGAGAAGGTGTGTTGTCTGCTTTGATCGCATAAATGGCTTCATCCACCGAACCAAAAGACAATTGTGCGTTTTTAACGGGTCTGCCGTTGTTGTCAGTAACCTTCACCAGGTATTCAGCCTCTTCGCCCGGTTTGTACTTCGATTTTGAAGGGTTGATCTTCACATCAAGTTTAGCCTCTTCGTTTATGACACCGACCTTTTTAAAAGCGTAAACGAAGGTGGAGTTGAAAGCTCCGGAGAATGAGATATTAAAGCTCGGATAGTATTTTTTGTCGGCGATGAATGAATATTCACCATAACCATTGACGATTTTTATCGCTTCGGCTTTAATAATTGAATTTTGCTCTATTGTGATAACTCCAGCCTGTGGTTTCCCCGGAAGGAAGACCATTGCTTTAACGGTATCACCTGCAATATAGGTTTCCTTGTCGGTGACGATTTTGGCTTCCTGTCTTTCGCCATACCAGTACCAGCCACTTCCCGAGAAGCAATAGAAAGAGGTTTCATCGAGTGTGGATCTTCCGTTTGAGCCTCTTCCGTAGACCATGACGGTATAGTAACCCTCCGATTGCGGAGTGTAATTAATGAAAGAAAGACCTTTGTCGTTGGTTTTTACTTCTGTTTTGTAGACTGTCTCTGTCAGTGGCTTATTTTCGATGTAAGTGGTTTTGTTTATGACGACTGACAATTCCTTCGAAACAGGAGTGAGGTCAAAGTTATAAGAATTGGCGGTTATCGACACTTCTGATCCCGGTTTTACAAAATACCGGCTCGAACCTGCAGTCACAATAAAATCAGTAACCGAGGCAGTGACCGAAGAAGACCCTTTGATTTCGCGTAGTGACTGGTCTGTAACATTGGCTTCAAATGAGTAAGTATAACTTGCCACTGAATCATTTATGGAATTGAAGGAGAAGGCGAATGATCCGTCGCTGTTTAAAGTACCGGTAATTTCCTTCAGATATTCGTAATTTCCATAATCATAAGGATACCATGCCTTATAGTACCAGGCATACTCACTTCCAAGCCACCATGGCACACGGTAAGGTTTTCTCATAACTCTTATTTTTACAGTTGCACCTGCAACAGGTTGCCCGAAATAGTAATCTGCCTGAACTTTCCCTTTTATCTCCTCACCATTAAAGAAGGACGATTTCTCAGTATTAACGGCTACACGGAATTCAGGTTTTTTGTATTCCTCAATTGAAAAGGAAGAGTAGAAGTAGTTCTCACCATATTGGGCATTAATGTAATATGTACCCGGTTTGAACGATGCATTGGTTTTGAAAGAGGAATAGAAGGATCCGAAATCGTCGAGAAGAAGTTCCTCTTTCAATACTTCAGTGCCTGCCGGATCGGTTATTTTAACAGAAACCTTTTCTTTTGAAGGTACACCCATCTCACCGTCTTCACGGTAACGGATGATACCTTTATAATTAATCACTGCACCGGGGCGATAGACGGGTTGATTGGTGTAAATTGATGAGAAATATCTTTTGCCTTCACCCTGTCCGAAAAAGATGTAGGGATCGGAATAAACGAGTTCACCTTCAACTTTAGAAATTATGAGGCTGCTGGCGTTCTCTTTCGCTGAAACTCCTTTCAGATCCATCATTGAAAGACCGTCTTTACCGGGGGTAACAGATGCAATCTTGCTGCCGCCTGCATAAAGAGTAGTGGCTTCGGGAATAAGGATTTCACCTGTTTCAGCGTTCGTTGTAAATGCAAGAAGGTTGTTCTCTCCTTTTTTTACAATCATCATTTTTGCCGAGACATAGACCGGAAGGTAGGCAACTTTGCCTGAATTGAATGCTTTAATAATATATATGCCGGGTTTATCGAACACACCTGCCGAAACCGTGGTGGCATCGTAATAATAACTTCCGCTCGGAGTCACTATCTTGCTGAATTCCCTCACTTTGTCCATGAACTTGAGGTAGGTGCCATCTTTCATCCAGATGTCAAATCTGCCGTAAGCTCTCGTTGCGAGATATTCACTGATGAATTCATATTCTTTTGAGACTGTGTAGACAGTGAATTGAAAATTCTCATCCTCGGTGTTGTTCACAATCTGAAAATTGACTGTGTCACCGGGTTTGAATTGCCCATTTGCAGCGAGTCTGAACATGGCAGGCTGTTCCTTCGAGTCCTGTATTTTGAAACCCGCAAATGCAGCGGCTGCCATCAAAAGAGCAGCAAAAATTGAAAAAAATCTTTTTCCGGACATTTTATTCTCTCGTTTTTATTTTTTTATACTCATTAACTGACAGATTTGTGCCCGAAAGATAGCTAAAAAATTTGAGATTGTCAGAATAAGGTAATAAAAGAATCAGGAGAGAAAAAATTATGATGAAGACTCTAACCTGTTATAATAAAAAAGTTTAAGTGTCTGATTAAGTTTGGGGACAACGAAACCGACTTTAAGACCAAATTGTTCGATTATTCGGGAACCTCATAAATGAGCCAAAAAATGTGATTTTTCATTGAAGAGGGGAAACGGCTTCAGATACATTTGCATCATAAAAATAAAATGTTCTTAAAAATAATGAGGTTATACTTGAGCAAAGTGCTTAAATCATTCTTGTTTGTGTTGCTCTTGATATTAACCGGTTTTAGTGTTGAAAATCCGAAAGCAAAAGCTGAAGAATCTTCCCTTTCGAAAATCCCTGCAAAATCTGCAGAGCTTGTCAGGAAATATTCTTCAATTCTTGAATTCTCGAATCCTAAAGACGCGAAAGTTACCTGGTACGGGCCCGGCTTCCATGGAAGGATGACCGCAAGCGGTGCAGTATTTGATCAGGAGAAATTTACTGCAGCACACAGAACGCTCCCATTTGGTACCATATTGAGGGTAACAAACAAAGCAAACGGCAAGTCCGTTATAATTACAGTTACAGACAGAGGTCCCGGACATTACAGTCTCGAGCTTGATCTCTCAAAAGGAGCAGCCAGGGCATTGGACATGATAGATGCAGGCGTAGCCAATGTGACTATAGAAACAGTTAAGGTAAATGGATTCAACACTCCGGTATTATCTACGATTTAGCAAACAAGCTAATAAAAACCCGTCTCGTAAAAAAGGCGGGTTTTTTTATTTTAAACATTCATAATTTTGACAGCAACAATTTCAGACTTTAAGAAGTCAAAGAAAAAGAACGGTCAAACAATAAAAGATTCGGAGAAAGATAATGAAATATTCACTTGTTGTGATATTGCTTTTGGCAGCGGTTGTAATTACCGGGTGCAAAGCAAAAAAAGAAGAGGGGTCCCCCTTAAAGGACAGCACAAAGACAGAAGACACAGTTAAGGAGAGGGATACCCTTTCGCTGAACGATCTGCTCGACTCAAATAAAGTGAAAGAAGAAAAAGAGAAACTGAAGAAGCAGTTTGATCAGAAGAAGAAGCAGCTTGATGAGAAAATGGATGAAGTACAAAAAGAGCTGGACAAGATAGGGAAGTAGTGCTCACAAAATTTAACAGGAAGAAGGGAGTTTACCGGTTGAGTTCCGGTGTGGTCACTTCTTCCTGAAAAATGATATTTGGTTAGTTGCCCGCCATCAGGAGAGCGATAGCCGAAGTATTAACGATGTCTTCGACGCTGCAACCGCGGCTGAGATCGAAGAAGGGGAGTTTCAGACCCTGAACTACAGGTCCGACAGCTTCTGCTTTTCCGAGTCTTTGTGCTATTTTGTAACCAATATTACCCGCCTGTAAATCGGGGAAGATCAGAACATTTGCTCTTCCTGCCACTTCACTGCCCGGAGCTTTTTTCTTGCCGATACCTTCAACAATAGCGGCATCGAACTGGAGTTCTCCATCAACCTTCAGATCAGGTCTTTTCGCTTTTACGATTGAAGTGGCTTCAAGAACCTTGTCAATAAGTTTATGTTTTGCACTTCCTTTGGTTGAGAAGGAGAGCATGGCTATGTAAGGTTCTTCACCCGTCAGGATTTTATGGTTGTCAGCAGTTGAGATGGCGATATCCGCGAGCTGGGCAGCATCAGGATCGGGAACCACTGCGCAGTCACCAAAAGAGTATGTAATCTCGGGGTAAACCATAAGGAAGAAACTTGAGACAATTGAGATACCCTCTTTTGTACCGATGCAAAGGATACCTGCACGCATTACATCACCGGTGGAAGCCGTTGAACCGGCTACGCTTGCCTGAGCCATACCTTCCCGTGTCATCATTGCACCAAAGAATATATCTCTTTTCATCGTTTCGCGTGCTTCTTCGATGGTCACTCCTTTGTGTTTACGAAGATTGTAGAAGATGTTGGTGAAGTCGCTGAGTTTTTCCGATTTTTCCTGATCGATTATCCTGACACCTGTAAGATTTACACCAAGTGCAGCGGCTGAGGTTCTTATCTTCTCTTCGTTGCCGAGTGTAATTACATTTCCGATACCTTCGCGGGTGATGATTTCAGCAGCCTTAAGGACTCTCTCGTCATGCGATTCCGGCAGGACGATTGTACGCTTTTTACGGGCAGCGTTTTCCCTGATTTTTACTAATAATTCGAGTTCACTCATTTTTCATTCCAAATAAAATAATTTAAAGACAACTTAAAATTAACGAATTGTGAAGAATCATTCATTATCGCATCGGAACAGTTTCCCAAAAATCCGGGATAATTCACAGGTATGAGATTATTTTTTGTTATTCACAGATTTTTTCGCAAATTTAAAGCTGTGAAAATTAAAAATATGCGACTAAAACGGGTGGAAAAGTATTGCAATTGTCGCTTAAAGTCAAGGAATTGTAAAAAGATGTCACAGCTATTGCGCAACGATTTCAAGCATCGTATTTTTCCACTGTAGTTTTTTGACATTCTTCAAAAAGCAAAATTTTACAAAAAATCAAACACTTAATTCTTAACCAAACTCATTGGAGTAAATAAATGAAAATCGTGAAATTCGGTCTCGTTCTCTTGTTACCAGTAATGTTCGTTCTTACAGGATGTGGAAAAAAGAAAGAAGCTGCACCAGCTACTGATTCAGTAAAAGTTGAAGCTCCAGCACCAACAGTTGACACAACTGCTAAAGCTGACACCACTGTAAAAGCTGACACCACCAAAAAAGAAGAAACAAAGAAAAAATAATCTCTCAGGAGAATATTTCTTGTAATCTTTTTGATGATTATAAGTCTGATAAAAGCGGGTTCATCCCGCTTTTATCATTTTAAACTGTTTTAATCCCTTCTCCCTCTCTCAACTTTTCCAAAATCCAAAAAACAATTGATTAATTGCCGGGAAAATTCTAATTTAGCGGACTTATTTATTATGATTAGAAAAAACTTAGAATATTTAAGAGAACTGATTGCCAACAAATGTCTTGCAACAGGCAGGGAGGCAGATTCAGTTACTCTGGTTGCAGTAAGCAAATTATTTGGAACAGACCGGATTCGCGAGGCGATTTCAGCCGGTCAGATCCATTTCGGGGAGAATTACGCCCAGGAATTCAGGGACAAATATGCTGAACTTTCTTCAGAAAATATTGTCTGGCACTATATTGGTACACTTCAAACCAACAAAGTGAAGTATGTTGCAGGGAACGCTGAATACATCCATTCGGTTGATTCATTGAAACTTCTCACCGAAATTCAGAAGCAGGCAGAGAAAAAAGGAGTGGTTCAGAAGATATTTCTTGAATTCAAGTCGTCTTTTGAAGCGACCAAATCGGGAAGTGAGGCTGAGGGAATTTTTTCGCTTGCTGAAGCGGCATCGCGGATGGATAACATTTCGGTTACGGGTCTGATGACCATGGCTCCTTTTGTTGATGACATTACCATAATAAGGGATGCCTTTGTGAGAACAAGGGTGCTTCGTGATGAACTGATCAGGTCGGGTTACACATCTTTGAAAGAGCTCTCGATGGGGATGACAGGGGATTACAATGTAGCAATTGAAGAAGGAACGACTTTTTTAAGAATTGGCACAGCCATTTTTGGTGAAAGAAATTAGAATGAAATTATCACCCGTAAACATCAAACGGCAGGAGTTTTCGAAAGAAATAAGAGGCTACAACACAAAGGAAGTAACAGACTTTCTTGAGAAAGTAGCCGATGAGGTGGAATCTGCCATCAAAGAGAATGAGACTCTCCGGAGAACAATAGATCATCTTAATCTCGATGTGGAGAGATACAAAACCATAGAAGACAGTTTGCAGAAGGCTTTGATTGCTGCCCAGGAATCTTCCGGAACGGCACTTCAAAAAGCGCATGAAGAGGCTGCGGAGATAGTGAGACATGCTGAGCTGGAGGCAGAGAAGCTGTTGGCGGATTCTCAGCAAAAAGCGATCGAACTGCAACAGCATATTGCCGGACTGGAAGAAAGAAGGGCTTATATACTCGCAAGACTCTCTGCAATAATAGAGACACAGGAATCTGTGATTGGAGAAACAACACCGGTTCCGCCGGCTGATAATGCGGCGGATAAAGTCGAAACAGTTGAAGAAGCCGGCTTTATTGACCATCTCCCTGTCAGGGAAGAGATTGAACAGCCGGAGAAGCAGGGAAATAATACTGCAGTTTCTGAGGAAGAAAAACGAAAAAAACTGTCGGAGCTTTTCTTTACGGGAAGTTCGGATAAAATTGATATAAATAATATTGTGGAAGACTAAAATGACAAATCTGTTGGAAAAAGTAAAAGAAGCCGTTGAATTTATCAGAACAAAAACAACCGGGAACTATGAATTTGGTATAATTATGGGAACCGGTCTGGGAGGTGTGGCGAGAGAAATTGAAATAGAGTTCACACTTGATTATGAAGATATCCCCAATTTCCCACTTCCTACTGTTGATTCGCACAAAGGAAGACTTATTTTTGGTACCATATTTGGGAAGAAAGTTGTTGCGATGCAGGGGAGGGTTCATTACTACGAAGGTTACACGATGCAGCAGATCACGCTGCCGGTGAGGGTAATGAAATTCCTGGGTGTGCACACTCTGTTTGTTTCGAATGCCTGCGGCGGTATGCATCCCAATTACAGGAGAGGCGACCTGATGATCATGGTTGACCACATCAATCTTCTGGGAGACAATCCATTGATCGGGAAAAACTTCACCGAGTTTGGACCAAGATTCCCTGACATGAGCGAGCCATATTCCCGTGAGTTGATAGCTTTGGCTGAAGATGTTGCGCTTGATAACAAAATTAAACTTCATAAGGGAGTTTATGTTGCTGTATCGGGATCAAATCTTGAGACGAGAGCCGAGTACAGATTTTTACGGGCTATAGGTGCTGATGTGGTTGGAATGTCAACCGTTCCCGAGAATATAGTCGCGAATCATATGGGAATGAGAGTTTTGGGAATGAGTATTGTGACAGATGAGTGTTTCCCTGAATCCCTCAGACCGGTTACACTTCAGGAGATGCTCGACGCGGCAGCAGTCGCAGAGCCGAGAGTGACCAAAATATTTACAGAGGTAATTAGAAGAATAAAATGACAACACGAAAATTTGTCGGAACAGTCGGCTTTATTCTCTCGGTTGCAGTTGCTGCAAGTTCGGCATACTTCCTTGACGGGGTTTTCAAAGTTGATTCTGTATATTACTCAAGAGTATTCGTTTTGCTGATAGCCTCATTTGTTGCGGGATGGTTGATTGGAGAGGGGTTCGACAGAAGGACTTCTTTTCTTTTCGCTTTGACCGGGATGCTGTTGGGGATACTCGGGGCAATAAGCCACGAGATGTTCTTCACTGTCAGGAAAACCACTGACACGGAAACCTTCAGATATCTTGTAAATGCAGCAATAAACGGGGTGATTGTCTCGTCATTTGTGCTATTCGGAAGAAACAGCAGTACACTCCGTCTCGCCGGTTCCGAAACGGAAGCAGATGAAGAGCCTGCAGGTGAAAAGACGCCAACTCTTAAGTTTAGTGTTAAAGAGGAGATCGCTGAGGAGCGGGTTGAGGAAGAAACCGTGGAGACTTTTGAATCCGAGGGAGAATCTCCGGTAGTGGAATACAAGCCCGTTGAATCAGGGTCACAAGAAATTTCGCATGAAGATTCAGAAAAAGACCCTATATTTGGAGCTACATTTTTTGAAAAAAATGCAGACCTTATTATTGAATCGGCGAAGCTTGAAGCGGAGAAAATCAGGTTTAACGCCGAACAGGAAGTGCTGAAGAAACAGCAGGAAAAAGAAAAACTTGAAAACGAAATAAAAATGCTGATTTATACCGAAAAGAATTTACTTGAGCAGTATAAAAAGCAGTCGTAATAAAGAAAAGAGATAACAGAAAAGATGTATAAGCCATATCCTGAGAATTTTAAGTATCCTGAAATAGAGAGTGAAGTTCTTGAATTCTGGAAAGACCGGAAAATATTTGAGAAATCGGTTGAGTCGAGACCTGCGGATAAAAGTTTTACTTTTTATGAAGGTCCCCCGACAGCAAACGGCAAGCCGGGCATTCACCATGTAATGGCGAGAACGCTGAAGGATTTGATCTGTCGCTACAAAACTCTTCAGGGATATCAGGTACACAGGAAAGCCGGCTGGGATACACATGGTTTACCTGTTGAGATTGAAGTTGAGAAACAGCTCGGGATAAAGAGCAAATCGGATATCCCAGCATTCGGCGTTGAAAAATACAATGATGCCTGCCGTCACTCTGTCTTTACTTACAAAGACTTGTGGGAGAAGATGACCGACAGGATGGGCTACTGGATTGACCTGGAGTCGGCTTATGTAACCTGTACAAATGAATACATCGAATCGGTATGGTGGTCGCTCAAAACTCTTTTCGACAAGGGACTTATATTTAAAGATTACAAGATAGTTCCTCAGGACCCAAAAGCAGAGACGGTGCTTTCGAGCCATGAACTTGCACTTGGTTACAGGATGACAAAAGATCCGTCAGTTTATGTCCTTTTTAAAGCGAAGGATCAGGATTTCCATTTTCTCGTATGGACAACAACCCCCTGGACGCTTATTTCGAATGTTGCTCTGGCACTTGGACCCGAAGTGGAGTATGTAAAAGTATTACACAAAGAGAAGAAAATTGTTCTTGCAAAAGAGAGACTTTCGGTTCTCGGTGAAGACTATGAGATTCTTGAAAGCTGCCTTGGCAAGGATCTGGCGGGAACAGATTATGAACAGTTGATGGAATATGTAACCCCTGACAAAAAGGCTTTCTACACCATCAATGCCGGATTTGTAAGTACGGAAGACGGTTCCGGTATTGTACATATCGCACCTGCATTTGGTCAGGATGACTATGAAATTTCAAAAGTTTATGGATTGCCGATGCTGCAACCCGTCACCCGTGGTGGAAGATTCACTGCCGAGGTTACTGACTTTGCAGATCAGTTTGTCAAGGATGCGGACAACGGAATTATACAAAAATTGCGAGCCGAAGGGAAACTCTATAAAAAAGAGACCATCGAGCACTCATATCCATTTAGCTGGCGGTTTGACGATGTCCCCATTATATATTATGCAAGGGAATCGTGGTTCATAAAAACCACTTCAGTTGCTGACCGGATGGTGGAACTGAATAAAACCATCAACTGGGCACCACCCGAGATTGGTTCAGGAAGATTTGGTAACTGGCTCGAGGACAACAAGGACTGGGCTCTCTCGAGAGACAGATACTGGGCGACACCACTTCCGATCTGGGTAACCGATGACGGAAAGGAGATGTTCGCAGTTGGCAGCATCGAAGAACTGAAACAGGGCATTTACGAGCACGACGGAAAACGGACACCCGTTTCAGAATTGGAATCAGTCGATCTTCACAAACCTTTTGTGGACAGAATAATATTTGAAAAGGACGGCAAGGTTTTCAGGAGAACACCCGAGCTGATAGATGTATGGTACGATTCAGGTGCGATGCCATTTGCACAGTATCACTATCCGTTTGAAAACAAGGAGTGGTTCGAGGCAAATTTCCCTGCTGATTTTATTTCCGAGGGTATTGATCAGACGAGAGGCTGGTTCTATACACTTCATGCTATTTCGACGATGCTTTTTGATTCACCTGCATACAAAAACATTCTGGTGAACGATCTGATCCTCGATAAGGAGGGGAAAAAGATGTCGAAGAGCCGCGGCAATTCGGTTGATCCCTTCATGCTGTTTGACAAATATGGTGCTGATGCAACCCGCTGGTATCTCGTGGCAAACAATCCGCCATGGAAACCGACCCTCTTTAATGAAGAAGACCTCGGCGACATTCAACGCAAGTTTTTTGGCACACTTGCCAATACATATTCTTTCTTCTCGCTGTATGCCAATATTGACAAGTTTGTGAATGATCAGCCGCTCGTTGATTACACAAAGAGACCCGAGATCGACAGATGGATAATATCAAAGTTGAACACACTCGTAAAAGAGTATGAAACCTCGATGGATGCCTATGATGTAACCAGAGCTGCAAGGGCTGTGATGAGTTATACAATAGATGAACTTTCTAATTGGTATGTTAGAAGGAGCAGAAGAAGATTCTGGAAATCAGAGCTTACGGAAGCAAAGCTTTCGGCTTATCAGACACTGCACGAGTGCCTAATGACAGTTTCAAAATTGATCGCACCGTTTGCACCTTTTATGGCAGAAGACTTGTATCAGAGACTGACTGCGGCTGAAAGTGGACAACCGGAATCTGTGCATCTTTGCTTCTACCCGCAGGTAACATATATCGATACTGACCTTGAGGCGAAGATGGAAGCCGTTCAGAAAGTGGTTTACATTACCCGTTCCATGAGGGCGAAACACAATCTTAAGGTAAGACAGCCGTTAAAGAAAATAATGGTTGCAGTCTCGGGTGATTTGAAAGAACCATTGGAGACGATGAAAGATGTGGTGCTTGAGGAAGTAAACATCAAAGAACTTGTAATTCTGACCGATGATTCGGGAATTGTGAAAAAAACAGCAAAACCGAACTTCAAAACACTCGGACCCAAGCACGGCAAGGGTGTGCAACCCGTAGCAGCAGCGATAAGAGAATTTGGCAATAAAGAGATTTCCATCCTTTCCAAAGGAGACAATGTGTATATTTCGGTTGCCGGTGGTGAAATTGAAGTGGCACCCTCTGATGTCGAAATTATAAGTACAGAAATTGAAGGCTGGCTCGTGGAATCTGAAGGTTCATTCACCGTTGCTCTTGACACTGAGATAACCAGTGAACTGAAAGAGGAAGGTATCGCAAGAGAGTTTGTGAACCGTGTGCAAAACATGAGAAAAGATGCCGGGTTCGAAGTTACCGATAAAATCAGAATTAATTATTCAGGTGATTTGGAACTAAAGACCGCTGTCGGCAATTTTCAGTCATACATACAGGGTGAAACATTAGCCGAGGAATTGAACACAGGTGAGCTTAACTCAGGTTATAAACAGGAGTGGAAAATCGGCGAGCTTGCCTGTTTAATCGAAATTAACAAATCATAAGGATACGAACAGGAGATTCCAATGGAAGAAACCAAAGTTCCGGGCGGAGAAAACACTTCTCCCAAAAAAACAAGATATACTACAGAAGAGCTGGAAGAATTCCGCGCTGTAATACTTGAAAAAAGAGACGAGATCATCGTTCAGTTACAAAATTTACGCGACAGAATGATGGACCCGACTACAGGAGAGTATATCAACGAGAATTCACCCTACTCTCTCCACATGGCAGAACAGGGAACTGATGCCATGGAGCGTGAAAAAACATTTCTTTACGCGCAGCGCGAAGGAAAATTTCTTGGCTATCTTGATGAAGCACTAAAGAGGATTGATGCAGGCACATACGGATTGTGTGTTGAATGTATTGATGAGCCTCAGAATCTATGCGAGACATGTCCTCTGATTCCAAAGGAGAGACTCCTTGCCGTGCCTCACAGTCAGCATTGTCTCCCGATCAAGATCAAACAAGAAAAGAAGAAGAAACCGTATTAAGAATTTTATCAGCGACAAGTTCGCACGAAAGTTAATCTGTTTTGCATTTATACTCGTTGTAATTGACCAGATAACCAAACTGGCAGTGAAGGGGTTTTCAATACCTTTCCTCGGAATTGAATACGACGGAATGTATCTTGGGCAGACTATGCCCGTGCTCGGGAATTTTTTCCGTTTGACTTTCGTGGAAAACAAAGGGATTGCGTTTGGAATAGAACTTAATCCCATCGTAAAAGTACTTGTTTCGCTTGTTTCATTTTTTGCAGGCGGATTCATCATTTACTACATCGACAAGATCGCCTCAGAGAACAGGGGTGCCGCTGTTGGTCTCGCCCTGATTTTGGGTGGTGCCATCGGAAACATGATCGACAGGGTATTTTATGGAGTGCTTTACGGATATGCTCCGCTTTTCTACGGGCATGTCGTTGACTTCTTCCATGTAGTGTTTGATGTGAAGATTTTCGGCTATTACATTGACAGTTTCCCGATCTTTAATATTGCGGATGTGGCGGTTTCTCTCGGAGTAGCCGTTCTTTTCATTTTTTACGGAAAAGAGCATAAAGAAAAGGCAATTGAATCTGAAGCCGGCGACATTTCCGAAGAGACAGGAAGCACTGCTGAAGAAATGGATGAAAAACCGGCAGCGACCGCCAGACAGATCAGTATTTCAGAAGAACCGGTTGAAGTAAAGGCTGAGAAACCTGCAGATGTCGAAGATAATAACCGAAAAGATCTTTAGATATGATATTCCTGACGGGAAAAAAAAGGAGAGGGTAGATACTTTTCTTGCCAATTCCGTTGAGAATGCAACCCGCACCAGAATCCAAAAACTTATTGAAGCAGGGCTCGTAACCGCAAACGGGAAGATAATAAAGTCAAACTACAAGGTGAATCCGGGGGATGAAATTATTCTTACCCTTCCAATTGCCCCCCGACCCGAAGTTGCTGAACCTGAAGATATCCCGATAAATGTTGTTTTTGAAGACCAGTATCTGCTTATAATAAACAAGCCACCGGGACTTGTTGTTCACCCCTCAATCGGGCATTACACAGGGACTCTTGTAAACGCGCTCCTTTTCCACAATCAGAAACTAAGTGATATTAACGACCCGGCAACAAGACCGGGAATCGTTCACAGAATAGACAAAGACACAAGTGGCCTGCTCCTTATAGCAAAAGATAATATAACCCATCACAGGCTCGCCGCACAGTTTTCCGCTCATACGATAGAAAGAGAATATCAGGCTGTTGCATGGGGCATTTTCAAAGAGAAAAAAGGGGAAGTTCAGTCATATATTGCAAGGAGCAAGAGGGACAGAAAACTTTTTACCATGACTGAGAATGAGGGAAAGTTTGCGCACACTTTTTATGAAGTGATTGAGGAGTATGATTTCGCCACACTTCTAAGTTTGAAATTAAAGACGGGAAGAACCCACCAGATCAGGGTTCATCTGAGCGGGACCGGACATCCGATTTTTGGCGATGACTTTTACGGCGGAAGGGTTATAAGATACGGCGATCAGCTTCCCGGAATAAGGGCGAGGGTCGACAACCTGCTTGAAATGATGCCGAGGCAGGCACTCCACGCTAAAACCCTCGGGTTCATTCATCCGCATACCAAAGAATTTATGCGTTTCGATTCGGAACTGCCGGCTGATATTCAGTTGCTTATCAGACGGCTGAAGGGTGAAGGCAAAATGATGAGAATAGAACACGGATGACACGGATTGTAGGGATCAACACGGATTTTTTTGTTCTCTGAGTTTTCGGTGTGCTCTGTGGTTGATTTTCATCCTTTGCGAATTACCATCTGGTTTAATATCAATTCCTTTTAATTTTGGAAACATGAGATACTGATATGTTAAAAATTTACAACACGCTTACGCGAAAAAAAGAAGAATTTATTCCGTTGAATCCACCAAATGTTACGGTTTATTCCTGCGGACCAACGGTTTATGATTATTTCCATATTGGAAATGCCCGTTCTTTTGTGATGTCTGATATTGTCAGGCGATACCTGATCTATTCAGGGTACAAGGTGAAGTTTGCCATGAACCTGACTGATATTGATGACAAGATCATAAACAAGGCGAATGCTCTCGGAATCGATTCTACCGAAGTGGCGAAAAAGTTTTCGGACGCTTTTTTCGAGGATATCGACAAGCTCGGATTATTGCGTGCGGATGTGAATCCAAGAGCGACGGAACACATTCCTGAAATCATAGCCATGATTGAGGCTTTGATAAAAAACGGAAAAGCTTATGAGGTAAACGGTGATGTTTTCTATGAAATCAGTAAGTTTCCGGGTTATGGAAAACTTTCGGGAAAGAATATAGACGATCTTGAGTCAGGTTCCCGTGTGGAAGTGAACGAGATTAAGAGAAGTCCGCTCGATTTTGCTCTTTGGAAATCGGCGAAACCGGGCGAACCGTCATGGGAAAGTCCATGGGGCAAGGGAAGACCCGGCTGGCACATCGAATGCTCGGCGATGTCATGCAAACATCTCGGTGAAACATTTGATATTCATGCCGGTGGCAGTGATTTGATCTTCCCGCACCATGAAAACGAGATTGCACAAAGTGAAGGTGCCACGGGGAAACAGTTCGCCCGGTTCTGGATGCATTACGGATTCTTGAACATTGACAATGAAAAAATGTCGAAATCACTCGGTAATGTTTTTAATCTGAGAGACATGGTTAAAAAATATAAACCGGAGACACTTCGCTTCTTTTATGCACAGACTCATTATGCCTCGCCACTTAACTTCACCGCCGAGGCTTTGGAAAGTGCAGACAGAGGTCTGGAAAAACTCAACAATCTTTTCGAGAACCTTAAACAGGGACTTGCTTCGGGACCGGCTTCGAGTCCGCTCGAGTACGATTTCAGCAAAAGTTATGAGGCATTTAAAGATGCAATGGATGACGATTTCAACTCGCCCAAGGCAATTGCGGTAGTTTATGATTTTATAAAGGAAGTTAACACCACAATTGCATCCGGACAGGGTTTATCCAGGGAGTTTTATGAGGGAGCCCTTGAATTCCTGAAAAAGACTGCCGAGGGTGTTCTAGGAATTCTTCGCACAGAGAAAGCTGAAACTGCTGACGCAGGTTTGGAACATGAACTGATCGAACTGCTGATCAAACTCCGGATCGAGGCAAAAAAAGAAAAGAATTTTGCTCTTTCAGACAAGATCAGAAATGAACTGAATGCGTTGGGAATAACCCTGCAGGATACCAAAGAGGGTTCCACCTACAAAAAGAACAGATGAAACCGCACGCCGATTTGCTCGAAATTGAGATCGCTGGCAACAAAATCCGTTGTTCTGTAAGAAGGAGTAAAAGGGCGAAGAGCGTAGCCATAAGAATTAATCAGTATGGTCTCTTTGAACTGGTTATTCCCGAGAGGGGTTCATTTGAAGAGGCAAGAAATTTTCTCGAATCAAAGAAGAAATTTCTCGAAAAACACCTCCACCTCCTCATTAAAAAAGAGGAATCACCATACAAACTTTTTGGGGAAGAGATAAGAGTGAGCCATCACTACAATCTTTTCCTCAGGAAGCATGTCGTAAATTTCAATCGCGACACTTCAGAACTCACCATTGAAAGCCCTCAGGGTGCCGGAGAGACCACAGCAGAGCTCTTTAAGGGATTCCTCCAGGGAACAGCCGCCAAATATCTGATACCCCGTACGGAGCATCTTGCAGCGAAACACGGCTTTAAGCCAAATCTTGTCAGAGTAAAAAAGATGCGGGGGAAGTGGGGCTTCTGCACAATGAAAAAGGAAATTTTCCTCTCTCCCATGCTCATGGCTCTGGAACCCGAACTCATCGACTATGTGATCATCCACGAACTCTGCCACCTCAAGGAAATGAACCATTCAGCCAGATTCCACGCTGAACTCAGAAAAATCCTCCCCAACTATCTGGAACTTAGAAAAAGAATACATTCTTTGAAGTTTGATGTTTGAGGTATGAAGTTTGAATTTTTGAAGGCTGAAAAAATAGCCTGTTGGGTTTAACCACAGAAAAGAGGTTTGAGTAAATCTGAAGAGGAGCGACAATCGTCCTCGATTGTCTTACCGCACAATCTCTTGGAATAACGAAATTGACCTTGCTCCCGAGGGGTTATATGAGAAAATATTACGCCGGTCAACCTGATTCTCGAGTTAACTTCAAAAATTTTCTGTCGTTGTCCCATCTGTAAATTTCATCAATTTTCAAATTCATCGTACAGATTCTATACGAAACCATACCCCATCTCCTTTTTACTTTATATTAATCCAGCCCGGTCTGTAACATACAAGCTTGTTAAACAAGCTGCTCCGGCAGGATTTATCAAAAAGATTTTCAACCTCTTAAACCCACACGCAAATAAGAGCTAACATGTAATAATAACATAAAATTAGAGGGATGAAACCTGCCAGAGCAGAGGTATCCGGACTCGCAAAATCCGGCTTAAAAGCAGAGATGATTCAAAAAAAATAAAAAATAATGAAGAAATAATTTGGAAATTACGAGGAAAACCCTTTTATTAGTGGCTCAAATTTTTAGAATTATTTAAGTTCTTTTCATACTGAATGTGCGCAAACGAGGCAACTGCCAAAGAAAAAGCAAAAAAAATAAAAAATATTTGATTTTGCTCTTGCACAGAATTTGAAAAAGTCGTAAGTTTGAAGACTGTTTATTTTTAGTTCTTAAACATATTGAATGACGCTTAACCGGGCGGTACTGACACGAAAAAGTTTTTATTAAAAAAAAGTAAAATTAATTTTTAATTTGCTTGACTTGAATAGGAAGTTTTTCGTAAGTTAGAAGCCCGTTTCTGAAAAATTCAGCAAACGAAAAAATGTTCTTTTACATAATGGATGCATCTGGCGGAAGTCAGATGATAGAATGACAAAAACTGTTATAAAGGCTTACAATCAATTTACAACGGAGAGTTTGATCCTGGCTCAGGACGAACGCTGGCGGCGTGCCTAACACATGCAAGTCAACTTGAAGGAAGGAGCAATCTGACCTGATGGTGGCGCAAGGGTGCGTAACGCGTAAGTAACTTGCCCCAAGGTAAGGAATAACGTCGAGAAATCGGCGCTAATACCTCATAATGCAGCGGATCCGCATGGATATGTTGTTAAAGGTTTACCGCCTTGGGATAGGCTTGCGTCTGATTAGCTAGTTGGTGTGGTAATGGCACACCAAGGCTACGATCAGTAACTGGTCTGAGAGGATGATCAGTCACACTGGAACTGAGACACGGTCCAGACTCCTACGGGAGGCAGCAGTGAGGAATATTGGGCAATGCACGAAAGTGTGACCCAGCAACGCCGCGTGGAGGATGAAGGTATTCTATATCGTAAACTCCTGTGAGAGCAGACGAAAGACAGATTATTAATTTGGATGACTGTATGCTCAGAGGAAGCCCCGGCTAACTACGTGCCAGCAGCCGCGGTAATACGTAGGGGGCAAGCGTTGTCCGGATTCACTGGGTGTAAAGGGCGCGTAGGCGGTATAGCAAGTCAGTGGTGAAATCTTGCAGCTCAACTGCAAAACTGCCATTGATACTGCTGTACTTGAGTGTGGAAGAGAGAGGCGGAATTCCAGGTGTAGTGGTGAAATACGTAGATATCTGGAAGAACACCAATTGCGAAGGCTGCTTCTTGGTCCATAACTGACGCTGAGGCGCGAAAGCGTGGGGAGCAAACAGGATTAGATACCCTGGTAGTCCACGCTGTAAACGATGAGTGCTAGATGCCGGATTTTTTCGGTGTCGCAGCTAACGCATTAAGCACTCCACCTGGGAAGTACGATCGCAAGGTTGAAACTCAAAGGAATTGACGGGGGCCCGCACAAGCAGTGGAGCATGTGGTTTAATTCGATGCAACGCGAAGAACCTTACCTAGGCTTGAAAGGCTTATGACCGGCTGTGAAAGCAGCTTTCCCGCAAGGGCATAAGTACAGGTGCTGCATGGCTGTCGTCAGCTCGTGCCGTGAGGTGTTGGGTTAAGTCCCGCAACGAGCGCAACCCTTACCATTAGTTGCCACCGGAGCAATCCGAGCACTCTAATGGAACTGCCTACGCAAGTAGTGAGGAAGGTGAGGATGACGTCAAGTCCGCATGGCCCTTACGCCTAGGGCTACACACGTGCTACAATGGCCGCCACAACGGGCTGCAAAATCGCAAGATGGAGCCAATCCCTAAAAAGCGGCCTCAGTTCGGATTGGAGTCTGCAACTCGACTCCATGAAGTTGGAATTGCTAGTAATCGCGCATCAGCATGGCGCGGTGAATACGTTCCCGGGCCTTGTACACACCGCCCGTCAAGCCATGGAAGCCGGGGGTACCCAAAGACAGTGACTCAACCGCAAGGAGAGAGCTGTTTAAGGTAAAACTGGTGACTGGGGCTAAGTCGTAACAAGGTAGCCGTACCGGAAGGTGCGGCTGGATCACCTCCTTTCTAAGAGAACAGCGTCGTTTTATCATCCCTTCCCGGATGTATCCATTTTTTTTATGTTCTTTAAATACTGTATGAGTTCAGGACCGCAAGGTCTTTAGATTTGGGCCTGTAGCTCAGATGGTTAGAGCGCACGCCTGATAAGCGTGAGGTCAGTGGTTCAACTCCTCTCAGGCCCACAAATTGGGATGTTCTCTAAAGCTCAAAACCGAAAATCCCTTAATGAATGATTATTAAGGGGCTATAGCTCAATTGGGAGAGCGCCGCCCTTGCAAGGCGGAGGTTAACGGTTCGATCCCGTTTAGCTCCACAAGGTTGTTCTTTGAAATATTGAAAGAGTAAGACTGATTTTTATAAATCAGTTTAC